>Ga0209185_1000026_pt1 | contig 277963 bp, 210 predicted proteins | sample SidtaG_2_FD_187425 | JGI IMG/M metagenome (GOLD analysis project Ga0209185, IMG submission 187425) | Marine algal microbial communities from Sidmouth, United Kingdom - Sidmouth_Asex2 metaG (SPAdes) (version 2) | ecosystem: Host-associated > Algae > Red algae > Unclassified | place: Sidmouth... | reverse complement strand
TGGCGCAGGGCGGCGGCCATGGCGTTGGGCGGTAGTTCAGCTCGGCGGCTTTGGCTTGTACCAGGGCGCGGGTATTCTTACTCACCACCGGATTTTCGGCCTGGGCACGGCTGACCGTGCTGGCATTTAGCCCCAGTTCACGCGCGATATCTTGAACCGTAATTTTTTCGCTGCCCTTAGCCATTATACCGATTGTGGACGGGTAATGTAACACCTGAAAGATGAGCCGGCTAAACAACCCGATTGTTATTTTGATCGATTTGGGCGGCGGGCCGCCACCGGGGGTGACTTTTTGCGGCCGGCCACGTCCCAATACCCTGACAACTCAGAAAGAATTAACCTACTTCACATAATTCCGGGACCGGCTTTGGCTGGTTTCGGTTTTTTTTGGGGCGAGGTCGCGGGATGCGGAGAAGAGTTCTTTGATGAGCAAAGTTTGAAGCCGGGATTTCTCCGGGGCAGATAATTAGCTAGTCGTGTTTGACTAATTTATCTTCATTTAACCATTAGCCGAATAGTGATTCTACTTAGACGGCTGATTATCAGGTGATAAGCGGGCTGGCGCGTTATTTGGTCTAATCCTCATAAATTTGCCACGCATGAAACCAGCCTTACTTAAAACCTTTTAACGTATCTCGCACTTGTTTGTATTTGTTCTGGACTTTCCGCGCAGGATCGTCCGTTACGCCGGAGCTATACCTCGCAAACGTATAACTCAGCCCTTGCCCTCACGGATACGTTATTGGCCAACATGCTTCCCGAACTAAAACGGTTAAGTAACGCCGCCTACTACGACGAAGACGCCGAAGTGATCACCATCCCCGTAGTTTTTTTCCATGGCACATACATAGTTGGCATTCGCTTTAGGAATTACCCAAGATGCTACTCTCCAGGGTTTGATTGGTGTTTTTTTAAAATATAATCCATCCCTTGTGGAGTGATGTCGTCAACAATACCCAACTCTATAGCCTTGTCAGATAACAGGCGAAGCGTCCAACGACTTTCGCCATCCGGTGGGTCCGAACAACGCAGGGCGATAATCTGGCTCTGCCCCCGACCGTCTACTTTGCTCTTTCGGTTCACCGGGCGAGGCTTGCCGTCAAGCGCAAAATCGAAACCGTGCTTGACAAATCTGCTGCGCACGTTATATACCATAGTTCGGCTACAGCCGTATGCAGTCATCACTTGATCAGTAGTTAATCCTTTGCCCTGTTCGGCTTCATCAATACCGAGTAATATCCGGGCACGATGTGGCTTGGTACGTTTGAACTTGCCGGCACTAATTTGTTCCTCCGGAAAAAGTTGCTGGGCTCCGGTCAGGATAACACGATTGCGTTTCATTTTTGCCCAAAGACGCAAAAAGTGACGCATTCAAACTTTACAGAGCACTAGTATTCAAAGGCCAGTTTCTCACTGGGGTATTCAAACAAGTTCTCCGCCTTGATCAGTTTGGCTACTTTATCGGGCACGAGTTTCTCCCAGCCGTCTTCGCCTGCTTTGATCATGCTTAGTACGTTGCGGGAATAAATGTGAAGATTTTCGGGTTGAAAGTTGTTGATATCGACAATCTGTTCGTTATCGAGCAGGTGTTGGTACAGGAATTTGACGCCTTCGGGAATGGGGACGTTTTGGGCCGTCACCAGTTCTTCCGAACCTTCCTGCTGCGCGGGGTACACGAAAAGTTTCACTTTGCGGGTGAAGATCTCCCCAAAGGCTGCCAGTAGTCGTCCGTCAAGGTTATCGCGGTACTTATTATTGATGAGCTGGAGCAGTTCGTTGACGCCCAGCACGATGCCGACGGGACTGACTTTGTACAGGCTCAGGTATTCGATCAGATCGCCGTAGCGGTGGTAATTGGAGATGATCACCGTCTGGCCCAACTCGTTGAGCAGGGTGGCGCGGTGCAGAAAGTCGCGCTCATTTAATTCGGCGCTGTGCTGCAGATTGTCGAGGGTGAGCTCGGTGAGCAGAAAGCACTTGGCGGGGTCGGTCGCCATGCTGTCACGAAACTGCTGATAGCCGGCGCGCAGCATGTCCTCGTTCACCAGTGTGGTGGGGCGAAAGCTGCCGCGGACGACCATGACGGATTTTCGGTAAAGGAACTCACTGGGGTGGATGCTGCGGCCACGGGGGTCAAACATGGTCACCTCCGTGAGGCCGTGCTTCACGAGCCAGAGGCTCAGCAAGCGGTTATCCACCGTAAAGTTCGCTCCTTCCAGCACGATCATGTCGATGGCGATGCGGCCCTTCAGACCGTCGAGCAAGCTCTGAATTAGTGTCTCCGGATCAGCGTGGTAGTTATACGCGCCGTAGATCATATTGACGCCAAGGATTCCGATGGCCTGTTGCTGAAGCTGGTTGTCGTTGTCGAGCATCCGTACGTGCAGCAGCAGATCGTTAGAAGTACCGGCGGCGGGGTCGAGTTGGAAACGCAGCCCCATCCAGCCATTGCCGGCGATGGTGCGGCTGTAGTTGATAGCCGCAATGGTATCTGCGAATACAAAGAAATTGGTATCGGGCCGGTCGTGGCGCAGGCGATCGACCATCAGGTCATACTCGTGGTCCACCATTTTATGGATCCGGCTTTCGCACACGTAGCGGCCGCTGGGTTCCACGCCGTAGATCTGGTCGGAGTAGACCTTATCGTAGGCACTCATTGTCTTGGCAATCGTACCCGCCGCCGCACCGACCTGGAAGAAATAACGGGCGACCTCCTGCCCGGCCCCGATCTCGGCGAAGGTGCCGTATATCTTGGGGTTCAGATTTATTTCAAGTGCCTTTTGGTCGGTTTCTAGTAGTTGACGCATTGTTGGTGCTGTTGAGCTGTTTGGGCGGGGACGCAGGGTGCAAGGTAAGGAACATAGCGCAAGGCCGGTACTGCGCGTTTTTTCCGTTACATCCACCCTCAGGCAGGTTCATTTGGGTGGACCTCTAGGCCATCCATCGTACCACGATCGGGCATACGTTATTCGCCCCGCAAACCGCTGTGTCGTGACACAACAACTTTTTTATCCGGTCTGATCGATAGTTCATCCAACTTCGTCGAACGAATTTAATAGCAATACTATCACGCCCTATTTTAGCAGCATCAAAAAACCATTAAAAGTAACCTTATCATGAAAACGAACACTAAATTAATTTTCTCCGCCATCACCGTCGTAGTTCTTTTACTAGTTGCGGCGATGTTTAATCCTTTCTCCGTCAACGACCAGGGCTACCGCACGGTGGTTCAGGGAATTACGGGAAAAGAGTTTGTCCAGTTCGAACCCGGCATGTACTGGGCGGGCTTCTTCAGCAAGACCACCAACTACGCCGACGTTGTGACCGTACAGGTGGAACGGCCGGAGAAGCGAAAGGAAGACATCAGTTACTTCTCCGAGCCGATCCGTTGTCAGTTTGCGGATGGTACCTACGCCAACCAGGTTGGCTACTCGGTAAAGTGGAAACTCCCCAACAACGAGGAGCGCATGCTCGCCATCCATAAGGACTACCGCGAGCAGAGCCGCCTGGCCGCCAGCCTAGCCGACTACTCGAAAGAATGCGCCAACTACTCCTTCCAGCTCATGGATTCGGAGAAGCACTACAGCGGTGGTAAGTCGGAACTGGCTGAGGCCTTCAAGTACCAGCTGCGTAACGGACAATACATCATCGAGCAGCACGAAGAGATGCGCATCGATTCGATCAGCGGCGAGAAGATCCGCAGCTATGAGAATACGCCCCGGAAGAACGCCGACGGTGGCTTTGCCCTCGCTAAGAGCGACGTACAGCAGTACGAGATCGTGCCCAACTTCGTTGCCATCACGCTGGTGGATTACGAGTCGGTGGTCAACGAAAAACTGAAAGCCAAGGTAGAGCAGAGCACCCGTGAGGCCATCGCTAAGCAGGAGCTCGTCACGGCCCAGCAGGAAGCCCTCACCGCCGAGATGCGCGGTCGCCAGAAGGTCGCCGAAGTTCGCGCAACCGAAGAGGCCGCCAAAATCGAAGCCGAGATTCGCGCCCAGGCGGAAACGGCCGTAAGCAAGGAGCAGGCCCTGCAGGCCAGGTTCCAGGCCGACAAAGCGCTGGCAGAGGGCCGGGCCGCCGCCGAGGTAGCCCGCCTCAAGGTTTCGGCCGGTCTCTCGCCCCTGGAGCGTGCCCAGATCGAGAAGGAGACCCGCATCGGCGTTGCCGCCGAACTCGCCAAGGTGCAGGTACCCCGGATCGTGATCGGCGGTGGAGGCAACGATGCCAAATCCGCGAACCCCATGGATGCCATCGGCATCAATATGCTGATGGAGGTTATGGGTAAGCTGGAGGCTAATAAATAACCGGTATCTAACGTTCAGCGAACGGTCGATTCCCAGTTGGGTGTCGGCCGTTTTTTGTGAATGAGAAGCATGGGGTTTCAGCCGGAAGTTGACCTGCCTTGAGCCGGGCGATGCATTGATTTTAACCACAATGTGGCTGCTAAGGGAAATGAATTGACATCAGACTCAGTAAACGTAAAAGATTATTGATATCATTTCGAGGGTCCACTCAACCTGTCAGCTTCCAACCGCAACTCCGGCCCACGGTTTTTACCTTAGCCCCATGAAAACCACTATCATGAGCCCGGTGGAGTTTGCCGCGCTCGACCCCGCCGACACGCTCGTATTCGACTGCCGTCACGATCTTTTCCGACCCGGTTTCGGCCGGACGGCTTACGCTGCGGGACACCTGCCGGGCGCGTACCATCTTCACCTCGACCACGATCTTTCCGGCAAGATCATTCCGGGTACGACCGGTCGGCACCCGCTACCGGACATGACGGCTTTCGCCGATTTCATTGGTGGCTTTGGTCTTACGGCGCGAACGCAGGTGCTGTGCTATGACGACAAAGGCGGAGGAATCGCCGCCCGACTCTGGTGGATGATGCGCAGCCTCGGTCACGATGCCGTAGCGGTGCTCAACGGCGGCATCCGGGCCTGGGAAGCCGCCGGCTATGATCTGGAGGTCGGGGTCAACAACCCCGAGGAGCCGGCAACGTCCTCGGCTCCTCACCTTGCTCCTTCTACCCTTCTCCGCACCTGCGACCGCGCCCTGATCGACGTCCTTAAGGACAACCCCGAATGGCGGCTCATCGACTCCCGCACCGCCCCTCGTTTTCGCGGCGAACAGGAGCCCATCGACCCCGTGGCCGGTCACATCCCCGGAGCAGTTAATCTGCCTTGGCCCGAAAACCTCACCGAAGGCCGCTTCAAAACGCCCGCCGAACTAAAAATCCGCTTCGCCGACCTGGTCGACGAAGCGGATCACAACGTTTTCTACTGCGGCTCCGGCGTCACCGCTTGCCACAACATCCTGGCTTACAACATCGCTTTCGGAAAAATGCCGGGGCTTTACCCGGGAAGCTGGAGTGAGTGGATAGTGGAGCGGTAACGTAGTTGCTCTGCGTTTGAGAATGTGCCGGATCTTGTGTTATCGCCACACATGACCGGTCGTTCGCGGAGCCTGAGAGATATCCAACGGAGGAGCTACTACCGGACGGCAAAACTAGGCTACTGGAACAGCGGGCTCGGGTACACTTTATCCTCCACCAGTTTGGTGAATGCCTTCTGTACCTTGGGCTTGTCCTCCTGATAAGTGACGCCGTACCAACGGTCGTCGGAAACGAGTACTTCCACCTTTGCGGAGCCGTCCTTGATCATACCATCGACCACCTCGGGGATGAGGTACTCGGCTTTGGGATTGCCGGTGTTGTTGCGGGCAAACGCATGAAATCCTTCTTCGATTACCTGAAAAACGGAGGGGTGAAAACCCCAGAAATTCATGCTTACCACGGAGTCGTCAGCCAGGGGATGGCGCTTTCCATCGTCGTCGCCGAGGTAGGTGACTTGCCCGTCTTCGCCGCGGCCGATCTTCAGGCGCTCGACCACATCGATCAGTTTGTTATCGTCACCAACGAGGGTGACGCCCCGGTTTACGGTGCCATGATCCGAGAGCGTACGGTTGAGCACGTAACCGACCATACTGAAGTTATCGGGTGCCACGTCGTTGTTCAGGAAATCGGCCATTTTCTGGAATCCCTTGATGCCGTAGTAATCATCGGCGTTGATGACGGCAAAGGGCTCGTTGCAAACGTCCTTGGCCACGAGCATGGCGTGGGTGGTTCCCCAGGGCTTCTCGCGCTTGGAGTGATCGATGTCGGATGGTACGAAGCTGTCCATTCCCTGAAAGGCGTAGGTCACTTCAATCTGGTCGCCGAACTTACCGTCGAATTTCTCCCGAAAGGGCGCTTCGATGTCCTTACGGATGATGAATACGACTTTGCCGAATCCGGCACGTATGGCATCGTAAATGGAGTATTCGATGATGCCCTCTTCACTGGGCCCAACGCCGTCGATCTGCTTCAGACCGCCGTAGCGGGAGCCCATGCCGGCGGCAAGGATTACTAAGGTGGGTTTGCTCACTGTATTATCTTTGTTTAGGATGAAATGTAAGTCCGTACGCAAGGTAAAGTTTACCGGCCGTATTCCGGGCCGATCCCTTGTGCTTGCAGCGCAAAGTAGGATTATTTATTCGGTTGTCCCCGCTTAAACCGGAAGGCTTCCCGGTCCGCCCGCCAGTAAGCCAGGCCGTACGCTCCGGACAGACAAGCGACACCCGCCCCGAAGGATACGTAGATGGCCATCCGCACGGCCGCCACGTACCAGGGAAAAAAGCTGGCCACCAAAAGCAGATTGCAAGTGATCAGAAATGCGGAAAGCAATACGCAAAAGATGAACCCCGCGCGCCCGAACTGCAGAATGGCGGTTTGTTCTTTGAACAGCGCAGCCCGGAGAAACCGCACGTAGAGCTCCCGACCGCCATCGATACGCACCAGCTCCCGGGCGACATGGATGGCTACGTCGAAGCGACGCAGGCGGAAGGCTGCTGCGGCTTTATGAAAAAGGAGATGCTGAAAAATATCTCCAGAAATACCCTTGATCTTTTCAATGTTGTGCCGGATGCCCGCTTCGATCGCCAGGTCGATCATCAGTTGATGCTGCCGAAACGCCCCCGTCTGGTAAAGAGCGTCGACATAGTACACCGTCAGTTCAAAATTCTCGAGGACGTCCAGCCGGCCGATCTCCACCTCCCGCTCTTCGTACGAGCGGATGACGCGCTGGTAGTCGTGCGGATCGAGATCACGCAAATGACGGTATAATTGTGAATAATGACGGGTTTGCATTGCTGAGTAAAGATAAGGCCCGGCCTGGACAGGATGTTCCTCTCTTTCCCAAAGACGACACCCTTTTGACCAAAACGGGCGGATTCACCGATGGAAACCGTTGGCTACCCGGTCGGATCCACTCCCGCACGACCCGGGCCCGGGCCCGGACCATAAAAAAGCGCACGGCGCCCAGGTTATCTTTCAATATCCTGAGCGCCGTGCGCAGCATCGATGCCTGAGCGTTTCGGGCAGGACCGATCATTTTAAATCACTAATAATATTCTCACAGAGCGGCAGGTAAATACCGTTCCGCACGTGGCCTTCACTCTCCAGGGGACCGGAGCGATTGGTTTTCTGAACGGCCCAGTTGGAAACGTTGTTTCCGTTAGGGCCTATAAAACCGGCGATGCTGCTCGTGACGATCGGCGCGGAGATGGACGTACCGGCAATGTAATTGATGTCATTGAGGCTTCCCCCCCTGAAGCGTGGCGTAGCGGCCGTCAGGTAAGCGGCGATATCTACTGACCCGGGACTGAAGTTGGAGTAATCCACTTTTTGGGGATCTTCGTTAAGATTGTAGTCCGGGTAGGCCATAGAGCCAACCGTGATCAGGCCATCATACTTGAACCTGGACGCGCTGAAGGCACCGGGCCACTGCGGAAACTCATCGATGTTCAGGCTCTCGTTACCGGCGGTCGTTATCATCATTATCCCGTTGCCGTTGCCGCGGCTGATGGCACATTCGAGCGCCGGGGGAGCCTGTTCGAGCGGAAGACCCCAACTCATATTGATGAGATCGCTCTTGGCGTCGACGGCGGAGTTGATCGAGATCAGGGCACCGAAGTAGCTCGCTTGGTTATCGATACCGAAGACTTTATAATGCACCACCGTCAGCGGCGCACTTCCGGTATAACTACCGATTACGGTAGCGGCGGTGGCGGAGCCGTGGCCGATCTCGTCGTCGGGCTCATCATCTCCCCGGATAAAGTCGTAACCCAGTTCATTACTTTGAAGAAACTGGAAATTATCGCTGCCCCTGTAGCTGTAATCCCGGAAGAGACTGCCCAGAGCGCCCGCGTCATCCGCACCGCTGTCGATCATGGTAACGACAACGCTTCCTTCCGGCGCTGAAGGTTTACCAGGCCTGAAAGTGAGACATTCCAGCGTTTCAAGGGATGGCTTAAAGCAGACGCCTTCAGGACCGATCTGCGTGGGAGGTACAGCGTTGCCGCAGTCATTATCAAGCGTGTACAGCCCTTCGCCCTCGGAGGAGATGGTAATGATGTGGTCTTTTTCAACGATCAGGTCAGCGGAATCGACCTTGGCGCGGCGCTCGGTGGTAAGCGGTGTAATCGCTTCTCCGGGGCCCGAATTACCGTCACCGGCAAAGTTGGGGCTCATCCCCTCCGGTATATCCACGGCTATTACCGTACCACCGTCGCCGGAGTACCGTTCACTGACGGGTAAGCCTATTTCCTGAGCCCACAGATCCACGTTGGCCTCGGGATTGCAACTGGTCAGGATGATGCGCTGGAAGGAGCTTTCGTCGCAGCTGTAGGGAAGAAACTCCGGGGCTTCTCCCGAATCGTTGTACGGAATACCGCCGGACTGGCTCAGGGCCTTGGGCAGTTCATCGTAGGTCACTATGCCGATGTAACTGTCGGACGTAAGCGCATAATTCACGTAATTAGATCCGGTGAAGATGTCGAATTTGATGCGTACGTAAACGTCCGGGAAGTCAGCCATATCTTCGATCACGTCGGCAATTGCTATGGCCCTGGAAGTTACGCACTCACGCAGGGTGACAAAACCGTCCTCGCAATCGCCGCCGAATACTTCGTAGGTGATGGCGGCGGGAATACCAACGTAGATGTGCAGGTAAAAGTCACCGTCGTCGGACCCGTTTACCCGAAAGACACGCGAACCGGGACTGCTGGAACAGGAAACCGGTAAATTGGGCAGGTTGCCCGTTTGTGGGGTATTGAGATTAACGAGGTTGACGATGTCGGGTTCGCAGTCGGTACTGTAAGGAATGGTGGGCACATCGATGGGACAACCAACGACGACGACATCGTCGTCATCGTCACATCCGGGCCATAGGAGTACGGCACCAAGCAAAGCGAGGAAGAGGAGAAACTGGTGTTTCATAATAGTGTTGTATTGAGAGCGGTGAAGAGGTATGGTGGAGGTTAGGGCCTCCGTATCACCACTTTATGAATTGGGAAGTGTATGCGTTACAAAAATAGGGGGTTTTTTTTGAAGTGGATTTTTGGCGCGGCCGCAGGTGCCGAGATGCCTGTTCAAGCGCAAATTGCCTGCGGGAAAAAGCCTTTGCATTTCAACCGTCAGCGCATCCTGCGGTCCCGCAAAAAACACCCCGCCATGAATCGTTTAACCGTCCGGCGTTGAAGTACATTTACCACAATCTGATTTAACCCCCTCGTCCCCGTATGCCCCGCAAAACATTACAACTCATTACCCCCGTCAAAAACGACGACCGCCCGATTTACGTCGCCGGCTCGTTCAATGACTGGACGGCCAGTGATGAAAACCATCGCATGGTACCCGCCGGCGCTCCCGATCGGTACGAACATACGCTGGAGTTGCCGGTCGACGTACCGCACGTGGAATACAAGTACACCCGGGGAGGATGGGAGGGCGTAGAGCTGGGCAGCTTCGGCGAAAACGCCCTCAATCACGGTCGCTACGTAGCCGACGACTGGGACGTGCCGGACATCGTTCTGAACTGGGCCAACGCCGGACTCCACTACCGGAAGGAATACCTGCCCAACATCGTCGTCATCAACGAAAAATTTGAAATTCCCCAGTTGATCCGTACCCGCCGGGTCGCCGCGCTCCTCCCCCACGACTATTATACGACCAACAAACGCTATCCCGTACTGTACCTTCAGGACGGGCAGAACCTCTTCGACGACGACGCGCCTTACGGCAGCTGGGGCGTAGACAAACAACTGGCCAGCATGACCGAGCGGGGAAAGGGAGACCTGATCGTGGTCGCCATCGACCATGCTGAAGCCCAGCGCACCAGCGAGTTCACCCCTTCCTTCAAAACCAAACTTGGTCGTGGCGACGGGCGGGCGTATATCAGTTTCCTGGCCCGTACCCTCAAACCGTACATCGACAAAAAATTCCGTACCCGGCCCGACGCCGCTCACACCGGTATCGGTGGCAGTTCCATGGGTGGCCTCATCAGCATCTACGCCGGTATAATCTACCCCGAGGTTTACGACCGGCTGATGATCTTCAGCCCTTCCCTGTGGGTGACACCAAAAATTCCGTTTCACCTCATGAAACTCACCAACAACTTCAGGGGCAAGATCTACCTCTACGGCGGCACGGCGGAAAGCAAAACCATGGTGCCTAATATGTTGCGGCTACAAGAAGAACTGAAGAAGCAAACGGGCGGCAGCCAGGTAGCCTTCCGAACCGAGATCGACCCCGATGGGCAACACAACGAAGCCCGGTGGGGCCAGGAGTTTCCACGGGCGGCCGAGTGGCTTTTTTTTGAGGACCTATAGCCGGGTGGAGGTCTAACGCGTCCCCCCCCCCCGCCCCGGGTAAAACCCGCCGGGCATGAACCCCGTCATCCCTGAAACGTTATCCCGGCGTACCCAAAACCACCCCATGCAAATTTTAGTGATCAACGCCGGAAGTTCCTCCGTAAAGGCCGCCGTCATCGACCCCTTCACCGGCAAGCGCAGCCTGGAGATGAGCGCCGAAAGACTTCTCAACGCTCCCGTTATCGAGTTTTCCGACGGCACCAGGATCGAGCTGGAAGGAAAAGGACCGGACCGCGCCATCGCCGTCTGCCTCGAAGCGTTGAAGGATAAACTGAAGGATACGGAAATCGCCGGCGTAGGACACCGCGTCGTTCACGGCGGGCAGGATTTTGACCGGGCGGTGCTGGTCACCCCGGACGTAGACGCTAAGATCGAAGCGTTGAGCAAACTGGCCCCGCTGCACAACCCCGTAAACCTGAGCGGTATCCGCGCGGCCCAGGCTCTCTTCCTCAACATTGATCATTTCGCCGTATTCGATACCGCGTACCACCAGAACATGCCCCGCCGGGCAAAGACCTATGCCCTGCCCAAAGACCTCATGGCCGAGCACGGCATCCGGCGCTACGGCTTTCATGGTACCAGCCATAAGTACGTGGCCGCCACCGCCGCCCGCTTCCTGGGGGCGCAGCCGAAAGACCTGCGCCTGATCACCTGCCACCTCGGTAACGGTTGCTCCGTCGCCGCCATCGAGTTTGGTCGCTCCGTGGAGACCAGCATGGGTATGACCCCCCTCGAAGGCCTGGTGATGGGCACCCGCTCGGGCGACATCGACCCCGGCATCATTGATTACCTGCGGGAGCAAGCCGGCATGGATACGGAGGTGATCGATGATATGCTCAACCGCCAATCTGGCCTGGCCGGTCTGTCCGGTGCGGGCAACGATATGCGAACCATTCTGAAGAAAGCTTCCGCAGGAGACGCGGACTGCCAGCTGGCCGTGCAGGTGTTTACGCACCGGCTGCGAAAGTACATTGGTGCCTACGCTTCCGTTATGGCCGGCGTGGATGCGATCGTCTTTACCGGCGGCATCGGGGAGAACAGCCCCGTCATTCGTCATCGGGCCAGTCAGCGCATGGCTTACCTCGGGGCCGTCATCAATGAAGATAAGAACGCCGCGGTAAAGCTGTCCGCAACGATCCCGGTCGTGGATTTCAGCATGCAGCACAGCCGGGTGAAATTGCTGGCGGTACGGACCGACGAGCAACTCGCCATCGCCCGCGAGTGCGGCAAGATGATCGAAAAAGCCGACACGGTCAACACCCTCCCGACCATTCCGGTGGCCATCTCCGCCCGACACATCCACCTGCGTCGAGAAACCGTGGACGCGCTTTTCGGCGCGGGGCACGAACTGAAAGTGAAAAAGTGGCTCAGCCAGCCGGGACAGTTTGCCGCCGAGGAAACGGTGGCCGTCGTCGGCCCGCGCAACACCATCGAGCGGGTCCGTGTACTCGGTCCCGTACGCAGCAAGGACCAGCTGGAGATCAGCCGCACGGACGAGTTCTTTCTCGGCATCGACGCGCCCGTCCGGGAATCCGGAAAGGTTGAGGATACCCCGGGCTGTAAACTGATCGGTCCGGCGGGAGAATTCAACCTGGAAGACGGGGTGATCTGCGCCTGGCGTCACATCCACATGACGCCCACGGATGCGGCTACTTTCGGGGTTCAGGACCGCGATATTGTGGAAGTTGCCGTTGGTAGCGGAGAGCGTAGCCTCACCTTCGGCAACGTCCTCATCCGCGTCTCCCCGAAGTACAAACTGGAGATGCACATCGACACCGACGAAGGGAACGCGGCGGAGATCAATACCGGCGAAGAGGGAGTCCTGCAGGAGACGACGGGATCGGGGACTTTGCGGAAGCGGCGGGTCGTGGAGGGGTAAGGATTTTCCGCCCTCCGGGCAATGATTTATTCAGCCAGTAGCAGACCCGCCACCCGAAGCGCACTTTGCACCGCTCCGTCCATATATCCGGGATACGATACCGCCGTTTCCGATCCGGCCAGCATTAACCTGCCGTTCAGATATTCTTTCCGAAAAACCGGATGACCGTTGTGCTGGTGCGGAAGAACCCGGTCTTCGTACGCCACGAAAGTATGCGGATCGTTTCTCCAGATGCTTTCCTCGTAGGCGAGGTGATCTTTGACCACGGTTCCGTAGTATCTGCGGAGTTGCCCCAGCACCATTTCCCGGCGCTCGACTCTGGAAACGGAATGGTACGTGCCGGAAAGGAAACCCTTCAGGGCAAAGTGCTTGTTATCCACGTCGGTATGATCGTACATCTCGGTAACGGGACCGACATTGCTGAAAATCGTACCACCGGGAGCACCAGTCTCCCGCCAAAATGGCGTGGCGTAGCGGAGGCCGACTTTGATGGATTCTCCCATCCAGGTATGTGTTTTACGGGCAACGCCGAGCAGTTGGTTGGGCAGAGCGGGGCTGACCGATAGGTTGGTCACAAACAGGTGCGGCGGAAGCGTAGAGACGACTTTATCTGCGCGATACCCGTCTTTTGTCGTGGTCACTTCAAGGTGATCCGGTTGCTCCCTTAGCGACAGGACCGCCTCGTCCAGATGGATGCGTCCGGCGGAAATTTTGCGCTGAAGCTCCCCGATCAGTACGTCGCTACCTCCGGCGATCCGGTAGCTCGGCTCGTCGTTGTGGGGTAGTTGTACGATCTGGGGCGGGCTGCTGGGGATGGCTTCGTAAACGGCGCGGCCGCCGGTGACCTGCTCGAAGGTTTTGATGCCAAGTTCGCACAAAAGGTGCACGAGATGCGTATGTTTTTTACCCAGCCAGGTAGCGCCCATTTCCAGCGGGCCCCCGTTGTCCGTTCGGGAGGTGAGGATGCGGCCTCCGGTACGGTTGCGGGCTTCAAAGAGGAGAAAATCCTTGCCCGCCCGCTGCAGGTGATGGGCCAGGGTCAGTCCGGTAAGTCCGGCGCCGATGATGATCGTAGGGAGGTTGGGTTGGCTCATGCGTTGGGAACGTTTTCCGGCCGGGCATCAGTTGAGTAATTGCGAATTCATGGAGTGCTCCCCTGCCATCAAAACGGCGCGGCTTGAAGATCAGGAAAGGAATGCGTAAAAGCTGGCAAACTTCTGTCCTTCTACGGTTATTCGATCGAAGTACGGCTTTGTATTCCAATTGGAGCCATAAGAACTTGGACACCCTTGCCTCTAATTTTCGGTCAGGACGGCGATGACGCCTGGAAGACGGTCACCGGCAGCATCAGTCGTCGATGACACGACGCTATCGGATCAGGCACTCAGTTAAAACAACAGTGCGTAAACCGCGCGGTAAGGTGTAATAATTCATCCGGGCATGTTCTTGAGCAGATAGATTAATGACTTCCGGTCAAGAGACTTCCGGACACAAAAATGCCCCGGAGACTAATTATCATCGCCGGGGCATCTAAAACATACACTTGAACATTCTTTAGGCGGCACGACGCTCGCCAATGAGTTGTTTCATCTTAACGCGGGCGCTGAAGATGCGGCTCTTTACGGTACCGATCGGAATATTGAGCTGTGCGGCAATTTCCTGGTATTCGTAGCCTTTGTAAAACATCATGAAGGGCACGGAATAAATTTTTCCGATGCTGTCCATCATGCGGGTCATCTCTTGCATACGCAGGTTCTGCTCACCGGAGTTGGCGACCACATTTTTGCTCACCACATTCTCGGTCACCTCGGTAGTTGGTTGGTTGAGGTGACGGCGGGTCTTCCGCTTACGGTACTGGTTGATAAAGGTGTTGCGCATGATCGTCGATATCCAGCTTTTAAAGTTGGTACCCTCCGCGAAGTTGTTACGGTACTTATAAGCCTTGATGGCGGTTTCCTGCATCAGGTCTTCGGCATCCTGCCGGCTGCGGGTCAGGCGCAGGGCGAAAGAGAAAAGAAGATTGTTGAGTTCGTCGGTTTTTGCAGTGAATTCTTTGTTAGTCATGTTGGTCTGAATTGTAATTATTAAGTCTGCCAATTCTTATCAAATAACGTGCCAAAAATATAAAGTACTGTAAATCAATTAGTTAAAACACAATAGCTGTGCGGCAACCCGATAAAAGTGTTTATATTTAATCATTCTATCAAAATTCCGGGGATGCATTCATACTTTCATACCATGTTCCTTTATTCGTTCGGCTTGGCAAGTGCCTTTAGGGCGCGGACGCAGGATGCGGTGTTGTTGTTAGCAAAATCATATCTGAAAGCAAATGTCCTTGTTCACCTCAAGGGTTAACTCTTTCTGCAAAAATCGAGGGCTTGGTTCTGGCGATGCTCGTTTACCCACATTGCGTGCACGAGAAAGCCCCGCCACTCACATGAGTAACGGGGCCTTTCCCAACGAATCAAAGTGGCGATTAATACCTACGGCACAATGCGAATCAGACAAGGTCGAAACGATCCAGTTCCATCACTTTAGCCCAGGCGGCTACAAAGTCACTTACCAGGCGCTCTTCGCCGTCGGCACAACCGTACACTTCGGCGATGGCGCGCAGTTCCGAGTTGGAGCCGAAGATGAGGTCGACGCGGGTGCCGGTCCATTTCAGTTTACCGGTGCGACGATCACGACCTTCAAACACAGTGTCACTCTCATCGGACGCCTTCCAGGCGGTACTCAGGTCGAGCAGGTTCACGAAGAAATCGTTGGTGAGTGAGCCGGGCTTATCGGTGAAGACGCCGTGAGCGGAACCATCGTAATTGGCGTCGAGTACACGCATTCCCCCCACAAGAGCGGTCATCTCGATGGCGGTAAGTTTCATCAGGCTGGCGCGATCGATCAGTATCTCCTCGGCTGAGCTGTTGCGGTCTGTCTTCAGGTAGTTCCGGAAACCATCTGCCTGGGGCTCGAGGGCTTCGAAGGAAGTGATGTCTGTTTTCTCCTGAGTAGCGTCGGTACGGCCGGGGTGGAAGGGAACGGTGACGTCGTAGCCGGCGTTCTTAGCGCCCTGTTCCACGGCGGCGTTGCCGGCGAGCACGATCAGGTCGGCCAGAGAGATCTTTTTCCCGCCAGACTGACCGGCGTTAAATTCTGACCGGATTCCTTCCAGCGTTTTCAGACCGGAAGCAAGTTGATCGGGGCGGTTCACCTCCCAACCGTTCTGCGGGGCAAGGCGGATGCGGGCTCCGTTGGCACCACCGCGCTTGTCTGAATCGCGGTAGGTCGAGGCGGAACCCCAGGCCAGGTTGAGCAGCTCGGAGCCGGACAGACCGGAAGCCAGGATGCGGCGCTTCAGTTCGGTTGCGTCGGCATCGTTGATGAGTGCATGGTCTACGGCGGGGACGGGGTCCTGCCAGAGCAGTTCCTCGGTGGGTACCTCGGGGCCGAGGTAGCGTTCCTTAGGTCCCATGTCGCGGTGGGTCAGTTTGTACCAGGCGCGGGAGAAGGCATCGGCAAAAGCGTCGGGGTCTTTGTGGAAGCGCTCTGATATTTTACGGTATGCAGGATCTTCACGCAGCGCGAGGTCGGAGGTGAGCATGAAGGGCTGGTGCGTCTTACCCGCAATGTGTGCGTCGGGCACGGTACCGGCACCGCCTTCGTTTACCGGGCGCCACTGGTGGGCTCCGGCAGGACTTTTGTACAGTTCCCACTCGAAGCCGAAGAGATGGTTGAAGTAATCATGACTCCATTTGGCGGGGGTCGTCGTCCAGGCACCTTCCAGTCCGCTGGTAATGGTGTTCTCGGAGTGGCCGGAGTTGAAGGTGTTCTTCCAACCCGTGCTCATCTCCTCGATGGAGGCTCCGGCGGGTTCGGCGCTGACGTGATCGTCGGGATTGGCCGCGCCGTGGGTTTTGCCGAAGGTGTGGCCACCGGCAATGAGGGCAACGGTTTCCTCGTCGTTCATGGCCATACGGCCGAAGGTCTCGCGGATGTCGCGGGCGGAGCCGATGGGGTCAGGGTTGCCGTTGGGGCCTTCGGGGTTAACGTAGATGAGCCCCATGTGGGCGGCACCGAGGGGTTGCTCCAGCTCACCGTCGGCGTAGCGGGCTTCGTTGCCGAGCCATTCGGTTTCCGATCCCCAGTAAATTTCCTGCTCGGGTTCCCAGATGTCTTCGCGGCCACCGGCGAATCCGAAGGTCTGAAAGCCCATGGATTCCAGGGCGACGTTACCGGTCAGGATCATCAGATCGGCCCAGCTGATCTTCTTACCGTACTTCTGCTTGATGGGCCAGAGCAGCAGGCGGGCTTTATCGAGGTTGGCGTTGTCGGGCCAGCTGTTGAGGGGAGCGAAGCGCTGGTTGCCGGAGCCGGAGCCACCACGCCCGTCGCCGATGCGGTAGGTACCGGCGCTGTGCCAGGCCATACGGATCATGAAGGGACCGTAGTGACCATAGTCGGCGGGCCACCAGTCCTGCGAGTCGGTCATCAGGTCGGTCAGGTCCTTTTTCACGGCGGCCAGATCGAGGCTCTTGAACGCCTCGGCGTAGTTGAAGTCCGGGTCCATCGGGTTAGACAACTCGGAGTGCTGACGCAGGATGTTCAGCTTCAAGGCGTTAGGCCACCAATCGCGGTTGGCCGTGCCTTCGCCGGCCGTTTTTTTCATATTTCCGTAGAGGAATGGGCATTTGCTGGACTCGTTCACGTCCCAGGCCTGCATATCGTTATTATCTTTCATGCTTTCCATGATGTATCCGTTTTTTGATGATGGTTAATCGGTTAGTGGAGCTTTTAGCTCGCTGACAAAAATAAGGCACGAAGAACCATTGTCAAAATTGATTAAATCCTGACTTGATAGTTTTTTACTATCAGTTATTTATCTTAGTACTGACTCACCACAACGGGCCATTTGCTGGTCTGGTTGTCTGGCAATCATTTTTCCGGAAAAGCTTACGCAGCGGCTCTTTCAGAAAAGAGCTGGTCATACGACTCCGTATTGGAACCATTAAGCGTGTCAGCTACAAAAAAATCCTACTCGGCCGATGAGTCAAGCTGCGCAAAACTCGGCGAATCAGGTTTAGAAATCTCCCCCCATGTCCCTTCAACAACTACGTTACCTGATTGCCCTGGACGACTTCCGCCACTTCGGCCAGGCCGCCGCTCACTGTTTCGTTGCTCAGCCAACCCTGACCACCCAGTTCAAAAAGCTGGAAGAAGAACTTGGCGTCCAGCTTTTTGATCGCAAGGCGAACCCGCCCCGCCCTACCCTCGTCGGCAGCAAGGTGATCGCACAGGCGCGGCTTGTTCTCGACGACGTCGCCGGGCTGAGGTCGCTGGTGAAGGAGGAAACCGAGAGTCTGGCGGGTACCTACGTGCTGGGCATCATCCCCACCCTGGCACCCTATTTACTGCCCCTCTTCATCAAGTCGTTTGCGGCCCGGCACCCGGAAGTGCGGCTGATCATCCGGGAGATGGAGTCGGAAGGGATTATGGAGGGCCTGAAACGCAAACAGATCGATGTCGGCCTGCTCGTTACACCACTGGAGGAAAAACAACTGCGCGAGATCATCCTCTTCTACGAGCCCTTTCTGATCTACGCCGCCCCGGGGGAGGAAATTTTAGCCCGGGATCCTCTACTGCCCGACCACGTTAATCGCAAGGACTTGTGGATTCTCCAGCAGGGCCACTGCTTTCGGAACCAGGTGCTAAATGTCTGCAACAACTCCGAAACGGGGGGCAATATCGGCCGGGCGGAAGCCGACGACCGCACCTTCACCTTCCAGGCCGGCTCCATCGAAACGCTCAAGAACATGGTGCGCAGCAACCTCGGCTACACGATCATCCCCGAAATGAGCGTAAACCCCACACTGGACAATGAGCACGTCAATCGCTTCGCCGATCCGCAACCGGCGCGGGAGGTGAGCCTGGTGGTGAGTAAATCGTTTGCGCGGGAGCAATTGCTGGTGGAACTGCGTAAAGCCATTCTGGCGGCGGTGCCAGGGGATTTTCGCAAGAACGAGCGGTACGTGGGGGTAGCCTGGCGGTAAGGATTGATTTCCGGCTCCTTCAACTTTCCTTGCACCTGCGTTCGCGCCAAAAAATACTCACGGGTTTAGCATAAAATCGTCCTGGTCCGTCAGGAACGGTAAGCGCCGCCGTACCTCCAGCAGGTGTTCCATCGAGAGGGTTTCGGTGTGAACGGCCTCCTCCCCGTCAACGTGAAAGAGCGTCTTTTTCCACCCCGGATCGATCACGCAGCTGTCGCCGTTGTATACGTGCCCGTTCGCGTCCGTCCCCACCCGGTTGACGCCCACCACGTAGCACTGGTTCTCGATGGCACGGGCCTTGAGGAGAATGTTCCAGTCGTACTTCCGTTTATCGGGCCAGTTGGCGGTGTAGATCAGCAGGTCGTAGGCAGCGTTGTTACGCGCCCAGACCGGAAAACGCAAATCGTAGCAAACCATGGGGCAAACGCGCCAGCCCTTCAGATTCACCACCAGTCGCTCGCGCCCGGCCACATAGTGCTCGTGCTCGCCTGCCATGGTAAAAAGGTGGCGTTTGTTGTAGGTCGCCCAGGTACCATCGGGACGCATCCAGATCAGACGGTTATAGTATTCACCACCGTCCTCGATCACCAAGCTGCCGGTAATCACCGCGTCGAGCAACCGCGACCGTTCGGCCATCCAGCGTACCGCCGGGCCGTCCATCGGTTCCGCGTTTTCAGCGGGCGTCATGGTGAAGCCGGTGGTGAACATTTCTGGCAGAACGATCAGATCGGTGGTCCCGTCCATCTCCGTCAGCATCTCAGCGTAATGCGCAAGATTGGCGGCTGGATTTTGCCAGGTGATGGCGGCTTGCAGGAGCGTTACTTTCAGCGGAGACATTGTTGTGTGCTTTATTGCATTTTCAGCTTATCCTCAAGCTACTTAAACGGTGTTTTTTGAGGCTGGAGCCGCAGGGTCATACGACAATACTACAAGATGACATCGTATTGCCGAAATGTATGGCGGAAAATCCGCTTTGTCCGCTACAAACCGCGCTTCAGGTTTTCCGCGGCGGCCAGTAACACCTCCTCGGTCTTGGCGAAGCAAAACCGCACGATCCCCTCGTCGGTTCCGTCCGAATAGAAAGCGGAGACGGGGATGACGGCCACTTTTTGCTCCCGCGTGAGCCGGTGGGCAAAGTCCACATCGTTCAGGTCCGAGACGTTGCGGTAGCGGGCCAGGGCAAAGTAGGTACCGGCGCAACCGAGGAAATCAAACGGTGTTGCCGCCATCGCTTCCAGGAAAAGGTCGCGTTTTTGCTGGTAAAAGTTGGGGAGGGAACGGTAGTGTTCCGGTTCCGCCAGGTAGTCGGCCAGAGCGTGCTGCAGCGGGCGATTGATGCTGAAGGTGTTGAACTGGTGCACCTTGCGCAGTTCGGCGGTGATCTCCGGAGGGGCGATGGCGTAGCCGATCCGCCATCCGGTGGCGTGAAAGGTTTTACCGAAAGACATCGTGACGATCGCGCGCCGGTACAGTTCCGGGTAGCGCAGTATGCTTTCGTGGCGACGTCCGTCGTAGATCAGGTGCTGGTAGACCTCGTCGGAGAGCACCAGGATGTCCGTGTCGCGGGTGATGGCCCGCAGGGCTTCCATATCGGACCGGTCGAGCACCGTTCCGGTCGGGTTGTGGGGGGTGTTGACCATGATCATCCGGGTCCGGGGGCCGATCAGGTCACGGACGTGATCCCAGTCGATGCGGTAAGCGGGACTCTTCAGACATACGGTCACCGCTACACCGCCATTCACTTCGATTGCCGGCACGTAGCTGTCGTAAGCAGGTTCGAAAACGATCACCTCGTCGCCCGGGCGAATCAGGGCGGTGATGGCGCTGAAGATGGCTTCGGTGGCCCCATTGGTGATGGTGATCTCCGCTTCGGCGTCGGGCAGGTAGCTGTAAAGCAGCTGTTTCTTGTGGGCTATGGCCCGCCGCAATTCGGGTACGCCGGTCATGGGGGCATACTGGTTGTAACCGGCCTGAACGTAGTGGTTGATCCGGTCTTTCAGCCGCTGGTCCACCTCGAAATCGGGGAAGCCCTGGGACAAGTTGATGGCGTCGTGCCGCATGGCCATTTGCGACATTTGGGTGAAGATGGTGGTGCCGACCTGCGGGAGTTTCGAGTGGAGGGTCATGAATGGACAAGGTATTGATTCTTCCGCCTTCGGGTTCAGAAACGCAAGAGTAAAGGTATTCAGCTTACCCGCACGCTGTCCGCGTCCGGTGCGGGATTCTCCCCGGATTGCGCGGTTATTCACGATACATTCATCGTTCGTTCAAGCCGCCAACCCGCGCCCAAAAGTCCTTTTCCATCCCCGCCGCATCGATGTCATCATACATCCATACCGACCGCCGGGTGTTCTCCGGGGGCGTTACGACGCTGATCTCCGCAGCCCGGTCCGGGGTCAGGAAGGCTTGCAGCAACGCCACGTCCCACATCGTCCATTCGCCGGCATCCGGCGCGTGCTTTTCCCAGCGCCGGCGCAGGTAGGCACCCATTTCTTCCCCCGGGGTCAGATTCCGGAAGGTGCGACCGCGTTCCCAGGTGTACTTGATGGCGACCGAGATCGGCATCACGTGTAGTTCCAACCCTTCGGCGTTGAGCAGATAGTTGGCGGCGTTGAGGTCGCGGCGGATATTAAACTCGTCTTTATTCCAGAATTTACCGCCGAAGTCGTAGCGAAACCCGAGGGTATAAGCCACAATTCTTTCCGCTATTTCCGGCTGTAGTGCGATGGCGGAAGCCAGGTTGGTGGCCGCCCCGATGCTCATCACCACCATTTTCTCCTTGGGGGGCAGCGCCATGGCGTGGTCGATGATCTGCCGGGCGGCGGGGCTGTCGCGCGCGTCGTAGTCTCCCCAGGGCTTGCCCATGATGACGTCGGCGCCGAGGGGGTGCGGCAAGTCCATCCGGTTGGCCAGGGTAAGCAACTCTTCGTTCAGTTGCTGACTTTGGTACACGGTACTATCACCACTCCACACGTGGAACCACTGGGCGGAACTGAGGCCGAGCCAGTCGATTTGCGGGTGCTCGCCACTAAGCAAAAAAGCGATGGCGAACAGGTCATCGATCTCGTTGGCCGTATCGGAATCCAAAAAGAATTTGATGGGTTTTTCCCGGGGCCACTCGTGACGGGCGGCGGTGGCCACCTGGCTGGCTGACGCTTCGGCTGTTCGTAGGTCGGAGGCGGGGTCGCAGGTGCAAAGAAGGAACAGGAAGAGCAAAGAAATAAGCTGTCGCATGGAGGACGGGATTGGCGGAAAGGTAATATATGGTTTGCCCTACGTTTACTTCAATTCAATCCAGTCCAGCGCTAACCGAAAGTCCTGCTCCTCCTTATTACCGATCAGAATGGCTATTTCCGAAAGCATCTCCGCCGGGTAGTCTTCCATCTCCAGTGCCCGTCCTCTGAACTTCGGCTTCATCGTTCTCAGGTCCAGCTCGATCTCTTCCCATTTTCCGGACGTTTGAAAATGAACAACGTAGGAGTAGCGATCCTGATCGCCCGTCTTGGTCCGGAACTGGTAGCGTTTACCGTCCCCCTTCAGGCGAATCACGGCTGTCGTCAGGCCTTCGATGCGAATGGTTGGCATCCGGTATCGCAGGGAGCTGAAGCCACCGTTATTCTCCAATGAGACGTACCCGCTGTACTCGCCGTGACCGTCTTCGTTAATCCGGAAATTGCCGGCGGAGCGGCCGCCCATCACCGTGTCGTCAACGGTGCGCCAGTTACGAATGTCGGAATCGGGGGTAAAATCAAAAAGGGTCATGGCGGAAAAATCGTGGAGTGATCAAAAATGCAATGGTAGTAACACACCCCTTAAACGTCGTTCCCCCGCTTCGGTTGTGAAGCGGGGGAACGACGAAAATTTTGGTGTGTAAGGGGAAAGCGTATTATTCAATCACCCGGGTGATGATCTTACGATCGGTGTACACGAACCCTTCACTTGTCTCCCCGTCGCAGTCAGTACAGTTAAATTCGAGTTCGGCACCCTCCCGGTCGAAACGAAAAACGGCGGTGGCGGCCCAGTCTCTGAAGGTGGGTACGAACGCCAGGTCACGAAAGGCGATGGTACTTCCCTCACTGCCCTCTTCGTACAGGTAATCCAGGTTGGCGGAGGCTCCGCAGTCGTCGGTACGGGCCCGGCACCAGGCGTCGGCGCACGGGGAAAACCTCATAGTGACATGACCCAGGGATACTTCCTTTGTTTCGCCGTTTTTGCTATTGGTGTAAACAGCGTTACGGATCTCAATTTCGCGGGGCAAGCCGCTGCCGTTCATTACCGTCTCGTAGTTGGTGAGTTCGCGCACGGAGTCCATGTCATCCAGACCGGGATCTTCTTCGAGGCAACTGGTAAAAAGTGCCCCTAACAAGAGGCAGGAAAGGAGTAAAATATTTTCCATCGTTATAAAGGGAATTGGTGTGCAGGTAGGATACCGGACCATAATATCGTTCAAGATTGGCGAACATGCAAAAGCCTCTGACGGTATTTAGCTACAACTGCGGTACTAACGGCACCTGAGATCTACAAATCGGTTTAAAAGCTGGTGGCTTAACAACAAATTACGTATTTTTGTCGCCCCAAACAACAACAAAAAACAACAGAGCATGTCTTACGAAATCACCGGAACCCTCGTCAAAAAATACGAGACCGAGACCAAGGGAGAATCCTTCCGCGTACGCGACTTCGTTATTAAAGCCAACGACGGTGGACAGTACGATAACTTCGTCAAGTTTCAGACCACCCAGGACCGTACCGCCATCATCGATGAGTACAACGAGGGTGACGAGATCAAGGTGCATTTCGATCTCCGGGGCCGCCAGTGGCAGGAGAAGTACTTCACCAACCTAAATGCCTGGCGCGTCGAGAAAGTAGCCGGTGCCGGTGGTGATGCCGCCAAGCCGGCCGCTGCCGCCGAAAGTTTCTCCGACTTCCCCACGGCCTCCACTACGGATGAGCCTACCGCGGAAGCTTCTGACGATCTGCCGTTCTGATCAGACGTTGAAGTTAAATTTTAGAGTAATTGCCCTGAGCGCGCCGTCGGCTGCTCGGGGCATTTACTTTTCAGATGGCTTGCTCCCGGTGTGCAAACACCACCCGAGCACCACTAACTGTCCAAAAGACAAAACCCCTAACTTCGCCTCATCCACGCATCTTATCGGGATGCTACCCGCTTCCATCCCGGGTCGGTTTACGGCGCGCAGTGTCGTACCCGATCCGGGGCTTTAACCCGCCCCGTCACCATCCGCCATGACCAACACCACACTCCCCTCGCTGAGCTACACCAAGTACAAAACAAAAAAGGCCATCCAACTGACCTTGTTCGAACACCTCCTTCGTCCCCGTCTGATCGAGGAGAAAATGCTCAAGCAGCTCCGCCAGGGCGTCATCTCCAAATGGTTTGCGGGTATCGGTCAGGAGGCGATCAGCGTCGGGTGCGCGGCGGCGCTGAATGACGACGAATACCTGTTTACCATGCACCGCAACCTCGGAGTGTTCACCACCCGACGGGTACCACTGGAACGTCTCTTTGCCCAGTGGCAGAGCAAGCCCGGTGGTTTTACCCGGGGCCGCGACCGCAGTTTTCATTTCGGCAGCCAGGAGCATAAGATCGTGGGAATGATCTCCCATCTCGGCCCGCAGCTGAGCCTGGCGGCGGGCGTGGCCCTGCGGCACAAACTGCTGGGCGAAAAGAAAGTCAGCCTCGCCTTCACGGGCGACGGGGGCACCAGCCAGGGAGAATTCCATGAGGCCCTCAATACCGCCTCCGTCTGGAAACTGCCGGTCATCTTCGTGGTGGAGAACAACGGCTGGGGCCTCTCCACCCCGGTTTCCGAGCAGTACGCCTGCAAGCAGCTGGCCGACCGGGGCGCGGGCTACGGCATGAAGTCGCTCACCATCGACGGCAACAACGTTCTGGAGGTCTACGAAACGGTCTCCAGGCTCGCCGCCGGGATGCGGGAAAAACCCGAGCCCGTCCTCCTCGAATGCCTCACCTACCGGGTGCGCGGCCACGAGGAAGCCAGCGGCGTGAAGTACGTCCCCGAAGACGAGATCGCAGCCTGGACGGCCCGCGACCCGCTCAACAATTTTGCCGATCACCTCCTCCGAAAAAAATGGTTGACGCAAAGCGCCCGCAAAGCCCTTGAAAAACAAATCAAAAAAGAGATCGATACTGCCCTCAAGGCAGCGGAGGCCATGCCCACAACCACGGGAGACGTCGGCCGGGAGCTGGGGGACCTTTTTGCTCCTCCAACCGCCTCCGCACCTACGTTCGCGCCAAACGGAAACCGTACCGAAATGCGCCTGATCGACGCCATCTCCGACGGCCTCCGCGAAGGGATGCGCCACCATGACGACCTCGTACTGATGGGCCAGGATATTGCCGACTACGGGGGTGTCTTCAAGATCACCGACGGTTTCATGGAGGAGTTCGGCGCCGAGCGCGTCCGCAATACCCCGCTGTGCGAAAGCGCCATTATCGGGATCGGGCTGGGGCTGAGCATCGCCGGAGGCAAAGCCATGGTGGAAATGCAGTTCGGTGACTTCGTGACCTGCGGCTTCAACCAGATCGTTAATAACCTCGCCAAACAGCATTACCGTTGGAACCAGAATGCCGACGTGACCGTACGCCTACCCGTTGGCGGCGGTGTCGGGGCCGGGCCCTACCACAGCCAGACGATGGAGGCATGGTTCACCTCCGTGCCGGGCCTCAAGATCGTTTACCCCAGCAACCCGGCCGACGCTAAGGGGCTGCTCATCGCCGCGCTGGCCGACCCCAACCCAGTCCTTTTCTTCGAGCACAAAGCCCTTTACCGCAGCCTGAGCGGCGCCGTACCCACCGGCTACTACCACACCGAGATCGGCAAGGCCGCCATAGTCCGTCCCGGAAAAGAAATGAGCATCATCACCTACGGTATGGGCGTTCACTGGGCCAGAACGGCGGTGGATCAGCTGGGCGTAGACGCCGAGATCATCGATCTGCGCACCCTCGCTCCACTTGATTACGACACCCTTGCCGCGACGGTTAAAAAAACCTCCCGCGCCCTCCTCCTCCACGAGGCCAGCCTAACGGGCGGCTTCGGCGGCGAGCTCGCCGCCTGGATCGGGGAACATTGCTTCGAGCACCTCGACGCACCGGTGCGCCGGCTCGCGGCCCTGGACACACCGATACCCTTCGCGGCGGCACTGGAGGCGGACTACCTGCCGGAGGGGCGGCTGACCAGGGCAATTACGGACCTCCTTGCCTACTAATGCCCGGAACTCTCCGGTAGCATGACCGCAGACTTATGCCTGCCGGACTATCGACTATTTGACCCCCGACTGACTACCTTCGCGCCATGGCCGGATATACCATCAAGCTCCCCCAGTTCGAAGGCCCCTTCGATCTCCTGCTTTTTTTCATCGAGCGGGACGAGCTGGATATTTATGATATTCCGATATCTACGGTTACCGACGATTTTCTGGCGTATATGCGCCAGGCGGAGCGGATGGACATCGACCTGGCCAGCGAGTTCGTACTCGTAGCCGCTACGCTATGCCGCATCAAGGCCAAGATGCTCATCCCCCGCAAGCCTTTGGACGAGGAGGGCAACGAGATCGATCCGCGCGAAGAACTGGTCGCCCGCCTGCTGGAATACAAACGCTACAAATCCGTTCTGGAAGAACTGCGCCAGTTGGAAACCGCGCGGGGCATGCGCAATTACCGGGGCAACGTTACCGACGAACTCGCCCAGCTCGCCACCCGCGCTCTGGTGGACGTAGAGCTGGAAAGCGTTACCCTGTTCAAACTTCTGAAGGCTTACGAGCGCCTGCTGAAAAAGATGGAGGAGCGCAACGACCGGCCGGTGATTCACGAGATCGCCCAGTTCAGTCATTCCATCGAAGATCAGCAGACCCGGATCATGGAGATGATCGGAGCCGCTCAGTTTGGAAAGTCCCGCCCCAGCTTCACCGATATTTTCAGCGTTTGTAAAACCCGCATTCACGCCATTGTTACGTTTCTCGGTTTGCTGGAACTGCTGAACGCGCGGGAAGTCCGCCTGATTCCCGGTGAGGGAATCAACAACTTCTGGTTGGAGCCGGGGCGTTCGGAGGAGGAATAATTGCTCGACTTAGTGGCTGAGCGTTGCAAAATTTTGGTCGGCTAACGAGCGATATAACGGCCTCCATTCGGCCACTGTATTCGTTCCGCTCTTCCTTCAACCGCTTACGCTCTCCGTTGCCGTTGATGACAATAACCCATACGGGCCGTCACCTGGTGTTCATCCGGAATCTCTCCCGGCAGGATTTCGATAATAACGATGGGGAGAACGGACGAAAAATCGTCCTGCGCGGTGAGGTAAGAACAGCAGAAATGTAGTGAACAGCGGACCGGGTTGCGCATATTCGGGCGAGAACTTTTGATACTAATTCCGGAATAAGCGCCTTCGAAGCGCCACAAAATTGAAGCGCACACCGGCGGTAAGATAGATGCTGCGGCACAATGCGTAGAAAATCTATAACGCAAGGATTTTCCTTTAATCCGGTATCAAGCGCCGGTCTTCTTCAGGGCGGCAAGGCTAAGACGTAGTGGTGACTGTGTCAAATTTATGCTAATGCCGTTGATGCGAGAAATATCAAGCTAAAAGTCCGGAGCGTCGGTGGACCCTGTTATTAGTTTAGAGTCTCCGGTGCCAGATGCAGGAATTTGGGTACTTCTACCTGGAACAGATCTCCCCGACCGTAGCTGTCGGTACGCTGCATCACGTAACTGCCGCGCATGGCCCCGATGGGCGTCTCGAACTGCACCCAACTGGTGTACTCGTGGTACTGGCCCGGCAAGATCAGGGGCTGCTGACCCACTACGCCCTCCCCTTCCACCAACCGGCGGGCACCGGTTGCGTCGATTACCTCCCAGGCGCGGCTGAGTAACTTCACCGGTCGGGGGCCGTTGTTTTCAATCCGGATGGTGTAGGCGTACACGTATTGAGACTTCACCGGCGCGCTGTACTGCTGCTGGTAAACGCTGTCCGCACTTACGGTAACTTCCTGAGTAGTAAGACTTGTCATGTTGCTCGGATTGTAGTTTACTTGTCACTAAGACAAACGAAAGATACGGTATGTTGTATTTAAACCGTAAAGTTGGTATGTAACGTGAAATTCTGCCCGTTTGAACACCCGATTATCTTTCGTAGCCGAAACGCTTCAGCTGGTCTTCATCGTCGCGCCAGTCTTCGCGGATTTTTACGTGTAGTTCCAAAAAGACTTTACGCTGCAAAAACTCCTCCATCCGCTTGCGGGCCTGGGAGCCGAGTTCCTTGATGGCCTTTCCCCCTTTGCCGATCAGGATCGGTTTCTGGCTTTTGCGGGACACGTAGATCAGGGCACTGATACGGGCCAGGTCCGCGCCGTCCTTCGTCTGACTATCCTGAAAGGACTCAATGTCGACTTCCACGGAATACGGGATTTCCTGGTGGTACTGCTCCAGGATCTGTTCGCGGATGATCTCGGAGACGAAGAAGCGTTCGCTGCGGTCGGTCAGTTGCTCGTCGGGGAAGTACTTCGGCCCTTCCTTCAGTTGGGCTTTGATGGCGTCCAGCAGTTCGGGTACACCGTCTCCCTTTAGGGCGGAGATCATAAATACCTTTTCGGGTTTGATCCACTTTTTGAACTGTTTTTGCAGCTCCTTCAGTTTTGTTGAGCTGGTGATGTCGGCTTTGTTAAACACCAGGTAGAGCGGTACCTTATTATGACGCAGCTTACCTACCAGCAGGTCGTCTTCGCTGTATTCTTCCTGGGGATCGATAAGGTAGATCATCAGGTCCGCATCCTCGAAAGTCGTATTCACGTAGCGGTTCATCATCTCCTGCATCTTATAGTGAGGATCTTCAATTACACCGGGGGTATCGGAAAAGACAATCTGAAAATCCTCGCCGGTTACGATGCCGAAAATGCGGTGGCGCGTCGTTTGCGGCTTGGCCGTAATGATGCTCATGCGCTCGCCGATCAGGCCGTTCATGAGGGTAGACTTGCCGGCGTTGGGCCGACCGATGATGTTTACAAAACCTGACTTATGCATACGCGCAAAGATAACCTCAGCGGAGCTGTAGCGCATTCTACGGCGCGAACGCGGGTGCGAAGAAAGATTGGGCGCAAAGAATTCCTTCGCCGGGTTGCGGATGGTGGCCCCGGAGATGGCCCGCCAGCCGGTTTGACGGGGACCGCGCACTTCGGATCACTCGCGCCGAAAAACGATCGCCGCGTTTTTACACTGCCTAACAACCTTCTACGCACCTGCGGCCGCGCCTAAAAAGGCTCGTCGGATTTGTGCCGGCAGGTGAATCACGCTTACCTTTGTGGCAATGAAAAGCGTATCGCCCATCATCCGCCGAGCCAGGCGAAGGATCATCAGGATCAAGTGAGCTTCCCTCCCGACCGCGTCGGGACCGGGAGCGCCCGCAGCTTTTCGTTGACCGGGCAGTATCGATACCCTCCCTTCTTTTCCCCTTCCCCATTTCCTCCCTTATTATGCAGATTCAGATTCACGTTGCCCAGCCGGGGCACGCCGTTTACGCACAGGCTATTTGTGACCTCATGGCCGAGTCGGCCAAAGCACGCGGCACCGGCATCGCTACCCGCAAGCCCGAATACGTTGCGGAGAAGATCAGGTCCGGCAAAGCCATCGTCGCCTTGGTGGACGGTGAGCTGGGAGGATTCAGCTACATCGAAACCTGGAGCCACGGCGAGTACGTGGCCAACTCCGGCCTCATTGTGAATCCGAAATTCCGGCGCCACGGCCTGGCCCGCAAGATCAAGGCGGCCATCTTCAACCTTTCCCGAACGCTGTTCCCCGACGCGCGCATCTTCGGTATTACCACCAGCCTGCCGGTAATGAAGATCAACTCCGACCTCGGCTACAAACCGGTAACTTTCTCCGAACTCACCCAAGACGATGCCTTCTGGGCCGGCTGCAACTCCTGCCCCAACGTTGACATCCTGACCCGCAACGAACGGCAAATGTGCCTGTGTACCGCCATGATGGCCCCTTCGGCCAACGAGGTGCGGCGGATGGAGATCGACCTTTCCGATATGATCGTAGAAGGATGAGCACCCACTTTAATTAACTACAATAAACAGCCATGAAAAAGATCGTGCTCGCCTACTCCGGCGGCCTTGATACGAGCTACTGCATTAAATATCTTACCCACGATATGGGGTACGAAGTCCATGCCCTGACCGTCGATACCGGCGGGTTTTCCGATGCGGAGATCGTGGAGATGGAAGCCCGCGCCCGCGCGCTCGGCGCCGCCAGTTATAATCGCGTCGACGTAACCGGCGACTACTACAAAGAGTGCATCCGCTACCTCGTGTACGGCAACTGCCTGCGCTACCAGACCTACCCGATGAGCGTGAGCGCCGAGCGGATGTTCCAGGCCATGAGCGTGGCCCGCTACGCCGTGGAGATCGCCGCCGACGGCGTAGCTCACGGATCGACCGGGGCCGGCAACGACCAGGTTCGTTTCGATCTGGCCTTCGAACTCAGCGGTAAAGAGCTGGAGATCATCACCCCCATCCGCGACGGGCAACTCAGCCGCCAGGAAGAGGTGGACTATCTGGCCGAGCACGGCCTGGCCTGGCCGGAAAAGAAGGGCACTTACAGCATCAACGCCGGCCTGTGGGGAACCTCCGTCGGCGGCGCGGAGACGCTTACCAGCCACAAATCCCTACCGGAAGATGCCTGGCCGGTGCCGGTAACAGAAATTGAAGCCCGCACCATCGATCTTGATTTCGTGCGGGGAGAATTCGTCGGCTTCAACGGTGAGTCCTTCGCTTCCCCGGTAGCCGCCATCAAGGCACTGGAGGCCCTGGCCGCCCCCTACGGCATCGGGCGGGATACCCACGTCGGCGACACCATCATCGGCATCAAGGGCCGGGTCGGTTTTGCCGCCGCCGCCGCCGTGCTCATCATTAAGGGCCATCACCTGCTGGAGAAGCATACCCTCGGCAAATGGCAACTTTTCTGGAAGGAACAACTCAGCAACTGGTACGGCATGATGCTGCACGAGGGCCAGTTCCTCGACCCCGTGATGCGCGACGTGGAGGCCTTTCTGGAAAACTCGCAGGGTACCGTCAACGGCACCGTTCACGTCACCCTGCACCCGCACCGTTATGAACTCAACGGTATCACCTCCCCCAACGACCTCCTGGGGGCCGGTTTCGGTGCTTACGGTGAGATGAATAAAGGCTGGAGCGGCGAAGACGTGCGCGGTTTCACCAAGATACTCAGCGTGCCCGGCCGCATCCGCAACGCCGTTAACCAAAAGACCCCGTAGGAGTCCAACCTACCGTAACCCCGGACGAAGCAAAGTGCGTAGCACGAGCGCAGTCCGGGGAGAACGCACACCGTGCAAAAAGAAACCATGAAGTACAAAACAGGCATCATCGGTGGAGGCGGCTACACCGCCGGCGAGCTCCTCCGCATCCTCCTCAACCACCCCGCGGTGGAAATCACCCTCGTACAGAGCGAAAGCCAGGTGGGCAAACCCGTACACGCGGTCCATACCGACCTGGTCGGAGAAACGGACCTGATGTTTTCGGGCGCGGACGCGGGTGCAGTGCAAGAACTGAATGCCGTCTTTCTCTGCATGGGCCACGGCCGCAGCAAAGACTGGGTAGAAGCCACCGGACTCGACCCCAAAACCGTGATCATCGATCTGAGCACCGACTACCGGATGGCCGATGACTGGGTCTACGGCCTCCCGGAGATAAACCGGGAAGCAACTAAAGGCGCTAAACGCATCGCCAACCCCGGCTGCTTCGCCACCGCCATTCAGCTCGCCCTGCTGCCCCTGGTGAAAGCGGGCATGGCCAACGGCGATGTACACATCAATGGCATGACGGGCAGTACCGGCGCAGGCCAAAAACCGCTGCCAACGACTCACTTCAGCTGGCGCAACGCCAACGTCTCGGTCTACAAAGCTTTCACGCACCAGCACCTCAACGAAATTGGACGCAACGTACAGATACTCGGCCGGCCCAATGCCGCAGGCCTGAACTTCCTGCCCCTGCGCGGTCCCTTCGCCCGCGGCATCTTCGTGACGACCTACGTACAAACCGACGCCACGGAAGATGAACTTCAACGAGTCTTCCACGACTTCTACCAGGACGCGGCTTTCACCCACGTCACGGATTGCAACCCCGATCTCAAGCAGGTCATCAATACCAATAAAGGACTTGTTTTTGTGGAAAAACACGACGATAAAGCCCTGGTAATTTCCATGATCGACAACCTGCTGAAGGGGGCTTCCGGACAGGCGGTACAAAATATGAACCTTGCTTTGGGCCTGAGGGAGGATACCGGACTCCGGCTTAAAGCCGGGATGTTCTAGCTCATTCTTCAAGCCTTACGCAGTTTGGCTCATCGGTCGAGCGGGTCGGGCTGTAAATAAGCACCCGTTGAAAAACTTTTAATCATCCTGCAAATGGCGGAGTGGAAATTACCCGATAATCTTGAAAATCACTCGTCGGCCGAGCCTTGCTCGGCCGACGAGTTAACAACGAACCATGAACCTCTTCAATGTCTACTCCCTCTACGATCTACAACCCATGCGCGGTAAGGGCGCTTACGTTTATGATGAAAATGACCGGGAAATCCTCGACTTCTACGGTGGCCACGCTGTAATGTCGATCGGTCATTCTCACCCACACTACGTAGACAAAATTACGGCCCAGCTCGGTAAACTCGGCTTTTACAGCAATAGCGTTGTAAACCCCCTGCAGCAGGAACTGGCCGACAAACTCGGAGCACTCTCCGGGTTAGACGATTACGGATTGTTTCTGGTCAGCAGCGGCGCGGAGGCCAACGAAAACGCGCTGAAACTGGCGAGTTTCCATACCGACCGCAGCCGGATACTGGCCTTCCGGGGAGCCTTCCACGGCCGCACCTCCGCCGCCGTAAACGCTACGGACAACGACAAGATCAAGGCCCCGATCAATCGCAACTATCCCGTCACTTTTCTATCCCTCAACGATCTGGAAGCAGTGGAGCGGGAACTGGCAAAGGGTGACGTTGCCGCCCTCATTATCGAAGGCGTTCAGGGCGTTCACGGCATCTACGTCCCCACCCCTGAATTTCTGGAAGCCCTGCCCGAATTATGCCACGCCAACGGTGCGTTGCTGATCCTGGACGAGGTTCAGTCCGGCTACGGGCGCACGGGCAAATTCTTTGCGTTTCAACATTCGGAGGTGCAACCCGACATCGTTTGCATGGCCAAGGGGATGGGCAACGGTTTTCCGCTGGGCGGCATTCTCGTGCATCCGTCCATCAAGCCGTGGAAGGGGATGTTAGGCACCACTTACGGGGGTAGTCACCTGGCCTGCGCGGCGGGCATTGCCGTCCTAGATGTACTGAAAAACGAAGACCTGCTGACCAACGCCAAAAGGCAGGGCGCTTACCTCATGGAGCAACTCGCCGCTACCGGTCTGTTCACCGATGTGCGGGGCTACGGGCTGATGATCGGGCTGCAAATGACGGAGCCGATCGCCCCGCTACGCAAAAAGCTGCTCTTCGAGCAGGCGGTCTTCACCGGTTCCAGTAAAGACCCCAACACGATCCGCCTGCTGCCGCCGCTCAACGTGACGCGGGCGCAGTGTGATGCGTTGATTACCGCCTTCAAAGAAGCGTTGGTTCCCGCATGATCCTCGAGCATGTACACATCACCGTTGCTCCTGATCGGACAACTGCCTACCGGAAAGCTTTTGAAGAGGTGCGGCCGCTGGTGCAAGAGCAACCGGGCTGTCATTCGTGCCGTCTGCTGCCCAGGGTGGATGCGCCGGGGGAGTTTCTGCTCCTCATCGAGTGGGAGCGCAAAACGGATCATACCGAAGGTTTTCGCCGGAGCGTGGAGTACTTGGAGTGGTCGCGGTTGTTGCATCCGTTTTATGAGGTGTTTCCTACGGTGGCGTATTATGAACTGTGATAAACTTGCAACTAGGATGTAGCTGTTTACGTTTTAAAAAAGAAATTCAATGAACTGGAAAGAATATATCGTTTCCGACCCTGCGATCCTTTCAGGTAAGCCTGTAGTAAAAGGTACCCGCCTTTCGGTTGAATTTATTGTTGGACGATTGGCGAATGGTTGGTCCGAAAGCGAAGTGCTTGAAAACTATGCTTCCTCAGATAAGGATGCGCTACAAGCTGTGCACGCTTACACCTATGATCTCTTGCAGGACAGTTTGTTGTATTTACCCGTCGATCTTAATGCCGCCTAATACCGCAGCTCACTACGTCAAAGACCGATACCAAAGCAACAGTTGCTTGCTAAACGAAAACGCAGGCTGTAGCTTGCCGAACAGTATGAAACAGTTTCTCTCCGCCGCCGACGTACCCGACATCAACGCCCTGATTGTAAAGGCCCGTGCCCATAAAGCCGATCCCTTCGGCAGCCATCACCTGGGCCAGCAAAAGATGGTTATCAACCTCTTCTTCAACTCCAGCCTACGTACCCGGATGAGCACCGAGAAGGCCGCCCGTCAGTTAGGCTACGACGTGATCACCTACGATGCCTCCGGTGGCTGGGGCATAGAGTTCGAAGACGGCACGGTGATGAACGGTAACACCGCCGAGCACGTCCGTGAAGCCGCCGGGGTGCTGAGCCAGTACTGCGATATCCTCTGCGTCCGCTCCTTCCCCTCCCTGACCGATAAAGCCGCCGACTACGAAGACCGCATCATGAAGGCATTCGTCGAGTACGCCTCGGTACCGGTAGTCAGTATGGAGTCGGCCACCCGCCATCCTTTGCAGAGCCTTACCGACTGCGTCACCATCGCCGAGCACCGCAAGAGCGCCCGCCCTAAGGTGGTACTGACCTGGGCTCCTCATCCGCGCCGCCTGCCCCAGTGCGTAGCGAACAGCTTCGCAGAATGGATGCTCGCCTGGGGCGAGGTCGACCTCGTCGTTGCCAATCCGAAGGGGTTCGACCTGGCACCTGCGTTCGCGCCCAAAAACCTTATCACCCACGACCAGGAAGCCGCCTTCGCCGGAGCCGATTTTATTTACGCTAAGAATTGGTCGGCTTACGAAGATTATGGAGCTATTACTGATCTGCCCGGCTGGGTCGTTGACGAAAAGAAAATGGCGCTCACCAACGACGCCTACTTCATGCACTGTCTACCCGTACGTCGTAACGTAGTGGTAAGCGACGGTGTGATCGATAGCACCAGATCATTGGTCCTGAAGCAGGCGAACAACCGGACGTGGGCGGCACAGGCGGTGCTGGCCGGCATGAATCGGGAGTGATCGGGTTGTCCGATCAGATTAATATCCTCTTTATCCGATCGGTTAACGGTGTCTTTTGGGATGCAGCCCGACTTCTTATGCGTACAAATGCCAGTTAGTAGAATATTATGGCCCGACAACCCGATCATGGGGGGGATTATTCAGCGCCGGTTTCCTATCTTGTGGTTCAACTACTTCTGAAAATATTTGCGTTTTTCATCCCTGCTTCTTTTACTACTACTATCCTGCCTTCCCGCTACGGCTCGCGCCGCTACCCCGGGTGAGGTGCTGGCCGATTACATCATTGAATCCACCGATTCCCTGATGAAAGCCCGGCTTGTGCTGCTCGATAGTTCCATTATGGAGCACCGGCTGGACGACGTGGTGCGCCGCCGCATCATCAACTACACCGAGAACTGGCCCCGTACCTCCACCCGACTCCTTTCCCGGTCCGCCAGGTACTTTCCCATCTTCGAAGAGCAACTAGCCGCTGCCGGTATGCCACTGGGTCTCAAATACGTCACCATTCAGGAAAGCGCCTTGCGCCCCTTCGCCACCAGCCGCGTCGGTGCCGGTGGCCTCTGGCAGCTGATGCCGGGTACCGCCCGCGAACACGGCCTGATCGTAACCGAGTCGCTGGATGAACGGCTCGACCCCGAACTCGGCTGCGCCGCCGGCCTGGAGTACCTGCAGTTGCAGTTCAACCGCTACGAAGACTGGTCGTTGGCGCTGGCCGCCTATAACTGCGGCCCCGGCAACGTAAATAAAGCCCTGCGCAGAACCCGCAGTAAAAAAAAGGATTACTGGTCGATCCGAAAGCATCTGCCCCGCGAAACCCGCAACTACCTGCCCAACATCATCGCCGCCGCCTACCTCATGGCTTTTCACCACGAACATGACATTGCGCCCGCACCGATGGAACTCGATTTACAGATGACGGAGGCCATTACGGTTTACCGTAAACTGAGTCTGCACCGCGTCATCCAGGTAACTGGTCTGCGGCCAGACATCGTTTTGGAACTCAACGCGCAGTACCTGAGGGGGTACCTGCCGGGAATGCCGGGCGGTCATCGTCTGCGCTTACCTAAAAGAGTTATGCCCGCCATGCGTACCTACCTCGATCTTCACCCTCAAAGTCAGGCGGAAACCGCGGTGCTGCTACCCTGGACTAACCCTCTGCTTAGCGATGGAGACGTCGCTACCGACGGACATTACTCACAGTTCAAGACTTTTGTGGACAGTCGGGATACGACCTTACGTCAGGTAGCCGCGCGCCACGACCTTCCCGTCGATCAACTATTAGTCTGGAGCAACCGGGGAGAGTTCGACACGCTATCGGTCGATGACGAAATCTTCTTCTTCGGCATCAGCGAATACTTACCGTATGATCCCCGCGATCGAAATACGCCGCCCGCTGCCCTGATCGTTAAAATGATGCCGACCCCACCGATAAGAATACCCGTACGTAAACCATCTGAGTGGCTACCGCCCATTAGTATTCCCGCCCCCGTTGAGGAAGTAAAAAAGTCGGGTATACTGAACTGGTTTAAGTAAGTGGTTACCAGTTGCCCAATCATTATTGGTCGTCAGTTGTCGGTTATTTACGAAATACCGTCTTCGTATTCGCTATTCAAGAGCAGGTGATTAGGGTCAATTTCTATTCAGCTGGGCGCTTTGGATAAATTTAATCCGCCGGTCTTTTCGCTACCGTTTACTCGATTATTTCTTTAAAAGTTATTCCACTTTAGTGGATATAAAAAGAGTGGACGCACCAAACGGCACGCCCACTCTATGTGGCTTTCGACAGTATTTGGTTGTCGTGATTTACATTACACCGACATCGTTACAGTCCTCCACGTCCGCGGCTGGAGCTACGGGAGCTGGTGCTGCGGCTTGGGGAAGCAGAACGTGTGCTCCGGCTGGGGCTGTAGCTACGCGTCGAACGACTCGGAGAAGCAGAACGCGTACTCCGGCTGGGCGAGTAACTGCGCGTTGAGCGGCGGCTGGGAGCAACTGAACGCGAACGGGTGCTGCGGCTAGGGGTATAGCTGCGTGAACGCGTAGAGCGGCTCGGAGTAACGGAGCGGCTACGGGTAGAACGGCTTGGTGTAGCGGAGCGGGTAGAGCGGGTAGCGGAAGGACGAACCGTCGTACGACTACGATCAATGCGCGTGCCGTTGGTTCCGCGGCTGCTGCGCGCAGCGGAAGAAGAACGCGTCGTCTGGCTGCGGCCGGTGGCACGGGTAGTGGTTGGCCGGTTCGAAGCACGGGTTGCCGTGCGGCTGGTACCACGGGTAGAGCGACCAACGGCCGATTGCGGCGTATTGGTAGAGCGGGTAGTGCTCGTACGGTTAATACGGTTGGCTATAGAAGTAGACGATGCACGAGGTACCGCAGTACGGGTACGGTTAGATGCGGCTGTGGCCGCAACAGTGTTATAACGGATGTTATTGTTGCCGAATGATGGGGCAGGGCAAGCATAACCACCACCAAAACTATTGAAACCTCCGCCGAAGTTGTTAAAGCCGCCACCGCCGAAACGGTTAAAGCCGTTATTCCAGGGCGAGCCGAAGCCGCGGTTGAAACCGTTGTTCCAGCCGAAGCCGCGGTTGAAACCGTTGTTCCAGCCAAAGCCACGGTTGAAACCGTTGTTCCAGCCAAAGCCACGGCGGCTATTGAAACCGTTGCCGAAAGCATAACGAGGATTGTAGCCCGTATTATAGATCAGTACGGTTGTACCACCACCGAAGTAGCGGGGATTGTAATAGCCGGCATTGGCGTAGATGGGATCGTAGTAACTGAACCCGGTGTAGGGGCGACGGAAGCGACGGATACGGCTGCTGTACTGGTAATCGTACGCATCGTCGTCGTAATCATACGAATCCTCTTCGGTAGAAGCATATGCCTCGTCGTCGTAGTAATCGGATGCATCGGAAGACGTGGTGTATTCCGTTTCGTTAAAGTCGCTGGGATTGTAATATACATCGTCATACTGGGCTGAAACCGGAGAAGCGATGAACAGCAGGGCCAGAAGACCGAGTGCCGTTGTAAAGAGATTTTGCTTACGCATAATTTGTTAGTTTAATGTAATTCGTGAGTCTGCCACTTATTACAATGTCGAAAGTAGTACTTTTGTGCCCTCCGTTTGGTTAAGGAGAGCTTAAAGCCGGAAAATAAGCGTTAAAACGCTTCCTGACGACTGAAAAAGTAACTTTCCCAGCAGCCAGACGGCTTTATTTGGCGCGAACGTAGGTTCAGAGTTAAGACGTGAAAAGCAACGTTTGGTAACGATACCAATCCTTTCAATCAAATCACCGGACCCGCGGCCCCGCCCACATAAAACGTTGATCCACAAGATATAGTTTAAATATGGCAAGCGCGGTTACCCCCAGAGAAGAAGATTACAGCCAGTGGTATCTGGACATTGTAAAGAACGCCAACCTGGCCAGTAACTCAGCCGTTCGCGGCTGTATGGTCATCAAACCGTACGGTTTCGGCATTTGGGAACGGATGCAGCGGCAGCTCGATGACATGTTCAAGGAAACGGGCCACCAGAACGCCTACTTTCCCCTCTTCATCCCCAAGTCTTTCCTCAGTAAAGAAGCCGCGCACATCGAGGGTTTCGCCAAGGAATGCGCCGTAGTGACCCACCACCGCCTGATGAACGACCCCAACGGCGAAGGCGTCATCGTTGACCCCACCTCTAAACTGGAGGAGGAACTCATCGTCCGCCCCACCTCCGAAACCATTATCTGGAACACCTACCGCGACTGGATCACCAGCTACCGCGACCTGCCCCTGCTGGTCAATCAGTGGGCCAACGTCGTGCGCTGGGAGATGCGCACCCGTCTCTTCCTCCGCACGGCCGAGTTCCTTTGGCAGGAGGGCCACACCGCCCACGCCACCGCCGGGGAAGCGCAGGAGGAAACCCTGCAAATGCAGGAAGTCTACGCCACTTTTTCCGAGCAATACATGGCCATGCCCGTCATCCGCGGCGTGAAGACGGAAAACGAGCGCTTCGCCGGTGCCGTCAACACCTACACCATCGAGGCGATGATGCAGGACGGCAAAGCCCTGCAGGCCGGCACCAGCCACAACCTGGGTCAGAACTTCGCCAAGGCCTTCGACGTGAAGTTCCAGAACGAGAACAATAAGGAAGAGTACGTCTGGGCTACCAGCTGGGGCGTATCCACCCGCCTCATCGGTGGGCTCATCATGACCCACTCCGACGACGAGGGGCTCGTACTTCCTCCCAAGCTCGCACCCATCCAGGTCATCATCGTTCCCATTCCCAAGCCCAACGAAGCCCTCAACGAAAAGGCGGCCGAGCTGATGGCCGAGATGAAGGCCCGCGGCATCCGTGCCAGCTACGACAACGACAAGAAAAAGCGCCCCGGATTCAAATTCGCCGAAAGCGAACTCAAAGGCATCCCCGTCCGACTCGGCCTCGGTAAGCGGGACCTGGAGAACGGCACCATCGAAGTCGCCCGTCGCGACACGAAGGAGAAGGTCAGCCAGTCACTGGAAGGCATCGTCGATCACGTCGAGCAACTGCTGGTAGACATCCAGAACAACTTGCTGCAACGCGCCATCGATTTCCGCGAAGAAAACTCGCACGTCGTCGATACGATGGAGGAATTCCAGACCATTCTGGAAAAAGACATCCCCGGTTTTATCTACGCCCACTGGGACGGTACGACGGAGACGGAGCTGAAGATCAAGGAATTGACCAAGGCTACGATCCGGTGTATTCCTAATGATGCTGTGGAGGAAGAGGGTAAGTGTATCCTTACCGGCAAGCCTTCTAAGCAGCGGGTGATTTTTGCTAAAGCATACTAAGAGACGCGGATAGAATAAATTCCTGAGGGCGACCTAAGGCTGCCTTTCCAGTAATAGACGATCTCTACTTAGGTGTATTAAACCTGTTCACGTAATCGGCAAGAATTTTCTTTTCCCGATCTAATAAGCCGGTCCCGGCCAACTCCTGACGCCACTTAAGGGCTGCGGCGATTTTCACCACGCTATCGTACACCCCCTCGATCAGGTTATCGTCGTTGATCAATACGTAAGTACCGGCAGGGTAAAAGGCCATTTTCGAAGCAAGCCGTCGTTTTGACGCCACTTCTTCGTGGTAGTGTGGCCAGCTGTAGGCTCCTTCCCGTACGTAGCCTTGCCAACTATCCCTGTTTTTTTCTTCACTTATACTGATCAGGTTGGCCCCGACAAAAACACTGTCGGCAGCCATGGATTTAGCGATTATTTGATGATCCTGCCGGCTCCGGGGCTGGGTAGAGTCGTAAAAATTAAGCACGTAGAATTCATCCTTGGGAACCCTGAGAGTTACGGGTCGGCCTTCGGAATCTTCAAGATCATATTTGCGAAGCTTTCCCGGTAAAATACTCCCCGTTAGTTTGGCCTTCCTCCATACGGCATCAAAACGGGGATGCTTTGAAACCCTTCCAAAGCCGGAGCGCAGGCGACTGTAACTCCAGTGTCTTAGGTTAGGTAAGTCGGCATAAGCGGTTAGTAGGTCGGCTACAAACGGAAGACTGTAGTAGTTGTACATCCCCATTTCCAGTACTTTCTTGAGGGCCTCGGGGTTATCCTGAAGTACAGCTATTTTGGCCATTTCCTGCCGGTAAAGCCCATCAACGGGAGAGAGGCCAACCGAGTCGACGACGTTGCGGCCAGCTCGGACGGATAGGTAAACGTCGGCGGTTGGTGCGTCAACCCAGCAGCGGCTGCGGCCAAAAGAATGGCCCTGCGTAAAGGTCTCCAGGGTGAGCTCGTCGGCGGGGTCGTAGGTGGAGACATCGAGGAAAAGCGTTCTTTTGGGGAAGGCGAAGCCGTAGGGAACGGTATCGAGGGTTAGTGCGCACGGTCATGCTATCGATTTGGGAGCCGGTCTTGCTCTTGATGAAGGCAATGCTGACGAGATCGCGAGGCAATTTATCAATACGATTTTGGGCGCGGCCGCAGGTGCAAAGGAGGATTATAAAGGCTAGGGTCAGGGCGGGTTTCATGGTTTCAAAGATACTTTCAGGCGCAGAACCAACCCGTTAGGGAAACTTTAAAATCTTATTTTGGCCGCCATGAAAAAGCACCTCGTAGAAATCAAAGCCCGCACGACCCGTACGGACGAACAACGGAAATTATTACTCGCCGGGGGAGCCGAGTTTAAAGGCACCGATCACCAGGTCGATCACTACTTCAACGTGCCCACGGGGCGGCTTAAGCTCCGCAGCGGCAGCATTGAGCACAGTCTCATCTTTTACCGGCGCAGTAATCAGGCCGGACCGAAAGACAGCTCGGTCGGCCTCACGAAAGTCGCTACCCGCGCCCTGGCGGACAGCCTGGCCGCTACCCTGGACCAAGCCCTCGGTACTTGGGTAAAGGTGGACAAACAACGGGAAATTTATTTCATCGATAACGTGAAGTTTCACCTCGATGAGGTAGCCGGACTCGGCACTTTCATCGAGATTGAAGCCATCGGAGATTCCGCCGCCGAGCGGGAGGAGTTGTTGCGCCAGTGCCGCTTCTACATCGATTACCTGGGTGTACGGGAGGAGGAACTGGTGGAGAACAGTTACAGCGATCTGCTGAGGGGGAACTGACGATTATCTTCATTGCTTTTTTAAATACGTTCCTTTGCACCCGCGTCCGCGCCCTACACCTCGTGCCTGAACCACATCAGAATTCCCCCGAAGGTGGTGATCAACGCCATCAGCACCGTCGTCATCTTGATGCTCAACTGCAGGTATCCGCTAAAATTCCGAATGGCTTCCGCCGAATCCGGGTACCGGGGGATGATCTCGTCCTCCATCCGCAACTTACTGAATATCTGCCCCGGGGTGAAGTCTACCTGGTCTTGTACCAGCACGCGGTAAGCCCGCAACACCTTGGCCCGAAAGTACAGGTTCACGGCCAGCATGGCAACGAACAGCAGGCAGACGATGAGAAGCAAAATAGTACGCATATAACGGGTTTTACCCGGGAACGGACCCGGTAATAACGGTCCGGATCGCCCCTGTTTCAAGCTGCGTCCCGGAGGATAAAGATGCGAAGATTAAACGTAAAACGCCTCCCTGATCGTAACGATCGGGGAGGCGTTTGCGCTAAGGTGACCATGATGTTCATCTACTGTTTCATGAAGCGGACGGATTGCAGTCCCGCGTCGGTAGCCAGCTGAACGAAGTACATGCCGGGGGGCAGCATGCTGATGTCGAGCGGCACGGTAGCTTCGTCGCCACCGCCAGCCAGCGTCCGGACGGTATAAGCCATGCCGTTGATGTCGCGTACGGATAGCTCTCCGCTGGGGATGGTAGAGAAGGTGGTAGAAATATCGAGGTAAAGCGTCTGCCCGCTGGTGGGGTTTGGTCGGGCGATAAGGTTGATTTCGGTGCGCTCCGTAATGTCGATGTTCGTCTCTACAGCAGTATTTTCGGTATCGATCACGCCACCCGTCTGAATTTCTTCTACCCGGGTCACCTGCACAAAGTTGGCGCTCAGTTCGAAACAACCATCGGCAAGTATCGCCTCCGTGATTACATCGTTTGGAGAAGCGGTTAGATTTCCAGTGTAAGCAACGCCCCATACCCGGCATACGCCTACTCCGGCGGGGCCGAAGTTGAAGCGGTTTTCATTGCTGAGGGCAAGGACCATGTTGTTGTCGTCGGTGATCAGGTAAGTGTAGTTGTACGAAGAGTCGGAATCGTTGGTGAAGTCGACAAAGGCCGTAGCGGCGCCTCCCGTACCGTTGATCACCACTTCTACCTCCGTCGATCCGTCGGCGGCAGTAAGCATTCCCCCGTCCGGATCGACCAGATTAATCGTCAGGAAGTTGCTGGTCAGCGCTGCGCATTCGGTACTGAGGAGGGTCGTATTGATGTTCTGATTGATACCTATCAGGCTCATTCCCGTGAAGTTGAAGCCGTAGATCCGGTACGTACCGGGCTCGAAGGTGGTGAACGGGATGATGTTGCCGGGCAGATTGGTGGCACGAACGGTACCGTCCTCTTCGGTGATGATGTAGCGGTAATTAGGACTATTGACGCTGGCGTTGATCACGGCAATCGGGGTGTCGTCCGGCAGGCACCACGTGATGGTGTCGCCCGTACCTTCGGTGGTGTCGTTGATGATCGTTCCGGCGCTGATGCTGCCCCCCTGGGTTACCTCAAGGGAGTTTTCGGATAACTCGAAGCAGTTGTCGGCCAGAGCGACGTCGGAGATGACGTCTCCGACCCTGGCGGTCAGGTTGCCCGTATAGGCAAGACCCCAGACGCGGTAGACGGCATCCTGTGGTAAAGACCCGAGGTCGATCTCATTGGCATCGGCGGAAACAAGCAGAATGACGTTGTTGGTGTCGGTGACCACACCCGCATAACCGGTAAAACTATCGCTGGTGGAAGAGATACTAACTGAACCGTTGCCATCCACGGTACAGGAAATATTGTTAGCCGGCACGTTGTCAAAAGAAATGACCCCACCCTGGGGAGTATCGTTCAGTACGAGCAGGCAGTTGTCGGAAATATCGACACAGCCGGTAGCCAGGGGAGTTCCGTCGAGTGAAAAGCCGGGACCGGCCAGGAACTCACCGGTGTAGCTGATGCCGAAAACTTTAAGCTCCATAAGTGGAAGCGACCCGAAATCAAAGTCGGTAGCACCGTCGGGCACGACGGAAAGTATCACCCTGGTGGTAGTGGTGATCACGTAGCGGTAGTTTTCGTCGGCGCGGGAACTGCTGGTTGTAAGCGCTACGATTCCGGCATCCATCTCCATTGTCTCGGGGCAAAGGAACACCTCCTCGGCACCGTTGCCCAGGATGGAACCACCGTCCACCTCGGTTACGTTTACGTTAACGAAAGTTTCGCTCAGATCGAAACAACTGGTGGCCAGCTGGTCGGTAAAGATGTTGGTGACGGGAGTCAGCGTGAGGGAGCCGGTATAGGCGAGACCAAATACCTGATATACCCCCGCATCAGCCATATTAAAGTTGAAAGTATCACTGATGGCCGTAAGCAGCAAGCTGTCCTGAACGATGAGGTAAGTGTACCCCGCCGATGTGGACGTAGTGATGAAGTTAAGCACCGGCTCGGAGTCAACTCCCGAGCAAACGTCTTCTTCAAAGCGGCCGTCTTCAAGACTGACGCTGCCACCGTCGGGTTCCGCCCGCACCACCGTGATGAAATTATCGGACAGTTCAAAGCAGCCACTGGCCAGATTGGCCGTTGCCGCATTCTCCCCTACTACCGCCGTTATTTCGCCCGCAAAGGCAAAGCCCCAGACGCGGCAAACACCGGTTCCGGCGGGTTCAAAGTCGAAGCGCTCGCCGTCGACCAGGGCAAGAATGATGTTGTCTTCGTCGGTCACCACGTATTGGTAATCGGTGGTGGCGGACAGGTCATTGACGAAGGAAAGCACGTCGGCCGTCCCGTCGCCGGGGCAGGTGAAAGCTTCCGTTTCGCCACCGTCGATGCTGATCGAACCACCCGAAACGCCGGCGCGCGTTACCACGATAAAGTTGTCGCTCAAGTCGAAGCAGCCGCTTGATAAACGATCCAAACCGGCATTGTCGCCAATTTCGACTTCCAGTTCCCCCTGGTAACTTACTCCCCGGATGCGACAAGATCCAAAGTCAAAAGAATCGAAATCGAATTCGTTGTCCGTAGAGGTGGCCAGTACGATGTCCTGCTCGGTAGAAAGTATGAAAGCGTAATTCTCCCCGGAGTTGCCGGTGACCTCTACGGTTACGATATCGGGCACTCCGTCTCCGGAACAAAGCGTTACCTCGACGTCTCCCGTACTGGTGGCTATGCTACCACCTTCGGGCAGTTGCTTGTTTATCGTCACGAAATTATCGGAAAGTTTGAAACACTGCGTGGCTAATTGATCCATTTCGATCATGTCGCCCGGTGATGCGGATACGATACCGCTGTACCCGAGGCCGTAAACGCGGCAGGTACCCACCGGAAGGTTCTCGAAGTCGATGCGATCGGTAAAGGCTACCCGGATAACGATACCGTTTGTATCGGTGATGAGGTAGTTGAAATTCTGCAGTGTGGTTCCCGTAGAATCGAAGCGCACGAAATCGGGCTGGGCGTCGCCCGGGCAGACCATGATCTCAGTTTGCCCGTTTTCGGTACTGATCGGACCAGTCGTGGCCCCGTCACGATTTACCTGAATGAAGTTTTCGGACAGGTGAAAGCAACCCGACGCCAGTTCGGAATCGATGTTATCCCCGACGCCGGCGAGGATATCGCCGACATAAACAAAACTGTACACCCGGCAGATTCCGGGCCCCACGTCGTCAAAATCAATTCTTGCCGTAGGGGGAAAACCAAGGATGTTGCCTTCAACATCGGTAATGATGTATGCGAAATTATCGCCACGAACGCCGTTGGTCACGAAGCGGAGCACGTCGGGAACGCCGTCGCCGGCGCAAACGGAAACCTCGTTCTGGCCGGATCTGAGGCCGATGACTCCCGCCGAAGGCAGTTCCTTCCGAACGGTTACGAAATTCGAACTGAGGCCAAAGCAGCCCGTCGTGAGTGTATCGACAAAAGCGGTGTCGCCGATACTGGCGATGATCTCTCCGGAGTAACTGAGCCCCCAGATCCGGCAAACGCCGAAATCGAAATCGTCGAAGTTAACCATGTTGCCATCGGTTACGCCTAAGATGACGTTGTTGGTATCGGTAATCGAAAAGATGAAGTTCTCTCCCGTCGCATCGTCGCTGACAAAATTCAGGATATCGTCGAACCCGTCGCCCGGGCAAATACTCACTTCGGTTGCGCCAAAATCGGTAGATACCGTACCACCCTCGGGAACGATACGAAAGACCTCAACGAAATCCGCGCTCAGTTCGAAGCAGCCGTCGGCCAGTGTAGCGGAGCGGATGTCTTCTCCGGGCGTAACGGAAGGGTTGCCGCTGTAGGTAAGCGACCAGATACGGCAGTTGCCGAGACCGGCTCCTTCCAGGTTGAAGGAATTTGATTCGCTGAAATTCAGAATGTTGTTGTCGCCGTCGGTAACCACGTAAAGCACGTCCCCGCCGGAACTACCGGTGGTCACGACCTCAATTACGTCGGCCAGTCCGTCACCGGGGCAGGTTTGCAGCATGCTGGCACCGTCTGTAGTAAGAATTGTTCCTCCCGTCGGGACGTCACGAATGACGGATACAAAATCATTCGAAAGATCAGAGCAGCCATCCGCCAGGTCGGTTTCGGTGATGATGTCGCCAAGTGCGGCGGTAAAGTTTCCGGTAAAGTCGAGGTGCCACGCCCGGCAGGTGCCGACCCCCGCATCTTCGAAGTTAGCTGCAAGTCCGTCGGGCAGGCCGATGATCACATTGTTATCATCAGTGATGATGATGCGGCTGTTGTTGCCCCCCGCAGCGGTAACCACAAAGGTTATCAGGTCATCGTTGCCGTCGCCCGGGCAAGTGCGGGCGGAGGATACACCAGCCTCGGTAAGGATTGTACCGCCGTTTACGCTTCCACGGGTAACGGTCACAAAACCAGCGGAGATAGCGGAACATTCGGAGGAAAGCACCGCATCTTCGAGTAAGTCTCCGTTAGCGGCGGAAAAATCGTCACCTACGGCTACGCTCCAGACCCGGCACACACCGGGGCCGGCATCTTCGAAGTCGACACTAAATCCGTCCGGCAAGCCGATAATCAAGTTATTAGCGTCGGTGACCACCAGGCGGTTGTTCTCGCCCTGGAAACCGGAGACGGCAAAATCGATCGTGTCGTCCGCACCGTCACCTAAGCATACGGTGAGATCGGTCTCTCCTGCTGCGGTGGATATTGTTCCACCGTCGGCCGCCGTACGGGTAACGGTAACAAAATTATCGGATAGATCACTGCACCCGTCGGAGAACCGGGTGCTCTGCAGTGTTGCGTTCAGTTCCGCCGTAAAATTACCGGAGTAGCTGACGCTCCATACGCGGCAAACACCGGCGCCGGCGTCTTCAAAGTTAACGGTAAGGCCGGCGGGCAGACCGATGATGACGTTGTCGGCGTCGGTCACTACGAGGCGGCTGTCGTTCCCAACGGTGCCCGAAATATTAAATTCGATCAGGTCGTCAGCACCGTCTCCGGGGCAGGTTTGGGTTGCGATAGAGCCGTCCGTGAGGGTGACCGTGCCACCGTCGGTGCTCTGGCGATCAACGGTGATGAAGTTGGTGGAAAGGCCGATGCCACAGCCCGTCACGTCGCTCAGGGCGCTGATGTTATCACCGGTAGCAATGGGCAGCGGTGCCGGGCTGGCGAAAGCGTAAACGTTGCAAATTCCTTCGCCGGCTCCTTCAAAGTCGATACTTCCCGTGGTATTGGTGGCCAGCAGCTCGCCGGTGGAGGTGGTAATCAGGTACGTAACGCTGAGGCCCGTTGAGGTAAACTCGATCACGTCGGGGCTACCGTCTTCGGGGCACACGTCGTAGCGGTCCTGTTCGGAGGCGATCACGACGTCTCCCGACATTCCGTTGCTGACGGTAACGAAGTTGGTGGTGAGGCCGGCACACGGACGGGAAAGAACGAGGTTTTCGTCAAAAACATCACCGACCGAGGCGGCGAGGCGACCGTAGTTGGAAAACGCATAGACCCGCAGGGTACCGACGGGCAAAAGGTCGAAGTTGATAAAGTTACTGAAACCCAGGTATTGGATGACGTCGGACTCATCGACAACAAAGTACGCGAAGGCCTGCCGGAAGGGACGGACCTGGAACCGGATGCGGTCCATCATGTCGTCGTCGGCGCAGGTAGAGAGTTCGGTGGCGCCGGAGAAAGCCAGGCTGATAACGCCGTCATTCTGGCAGGACCTGCCGCTCGTAGTGCCGGGGGTTTGTGCCAAAAGGCCGGAAGCCGTGAAGCCCCAAAAAAAAGTATACAATGCAAGCGTGTAAAAATTCCTAAGCATAACAATGTTTTGAGATTACGTGTCTGTTCAAACTACTAATTCAACTCTGGAGGTGATTAGCGTGTAAATTTAGTGAATTGCTTACGATCACAATAAAATTTAGTCCTCTCTCATTCAGATACTTGTACTTTGTGGTCTTATTTAACGCTTTCAGGCCGTAGTTATCCTTTTTTTGCGCGAACGCAGGTGCAATGATTGCTGACCAAAGTTGCTCCGTCGTTTTCGGATTTTAACCGCCGTACTGAAGCGTTAAACGTCCGAAAGTAACGCGGTAACCGTTTACAGAGCAGTACCGTGCGGGTTCCACAGCCCGCCTTATCGAAGAAAAATCTCCGCACCCGCGCGCGCCGCCAGAATAAATAATTATTAATTTGTTGCCTTTCCGTTTGCGGACACCCCACCCCGCCCGAACAATTTTCTTGAAGATACTCTGAGCAGAACAACCCTCCCAAAAATTAGAGCTTGCGACTAACAATTTTTTCCGTACTCCTGCTGACCCTCGGCCTTCAACTGAACGGTCAGGGGCTGGTGATCGATCCCGACTATGAGGCCGAGCGCCTGGTAAGGGACGTATTTGCTTCCGGCGAATGTGAAACCATTTTCAACATACAGCAAATTGGGCGTAACCCGGACGGGATCGGATTTTTCTCCGCCCCCGACTCCATCGTCGGCTTCGAGCGGGGCATCATTATTTCCACGGGTGGTGTTGCGCTCGGTGCAGGCCCCAACTCCGATACGAACGTAGGCTCGGTACTGGAAGGGCAGACCAATGACCCCGACCTGAGCCTGGCCAGCACCGGCGAGATTTTCGACCGCTCGGGGCTTGAGTTCGACTTCATCCCCCTGCAACCGACCGTGACTTTCCGCTACGTATTCGCCTCCGAGGAGTACTGCGAATTCGTAGACGCGGCCTTCAACGATATCTTCGGCTTTTTCATCAGCGGCCCCGGACTGAACGGCCCCTTCAGCGACGGTGCGGTCAACCTCGCGCAAGTTCCCGGCACCAATCTGCCGGTGAGCATCAATAACGTCAACTTCACCTCGAACCGCGAATTTTACCTCGACAACGAGTTTCCCAGCGTACGTACCATCGCCAACTGCGGCGGCACCTCGGAGCGCGGGCCCCGCTTCGAGCTGATCGAGTATGACGGGCAAACCGTGGTGCTCACCGCCACGGTCGAGCTCCAACTGTGCGAAACATACCACATCCGCCTGCTGGTAGGCGACGTAGCGGACGACGATCTCGACTCCGCCGTTTTTCTGGAAGCCGGCAGTTTCGATCTCGGTGGCAGCGTTACCCTGGCCGGAGAGGACGGTGATTCTACCCTGACAACCATATTCGAGGGCTGCGCGGCCAACAATTTCCGGGTGGAGCGCGGGCCGGAGAGCAACCCTGCCCGCGACCAAACCATCGCCTACCGCATCGGCATAAACTCCACGGCCGTTGAAGGGGTCGATTTTAGCGCCGGCAGCGGAAGCGTAACCATCCCGGCCGGGGCCGACTTTGCCGAGATCCCCATCGTCGCTTTTCCGGATGGTGTAACCGAAGGCCCGGAAAATGCCTGGTTGTTCCTCGATATTCCCTGCGCCTGCTATACCGACTCCATCGAACTGATCATTGATGAGCCCACCCCGCTGGTTGTGGGCCTGCAGGAAGCTTTTTACTGTCCTGGAGAAACAGCTACGCTGCGCCCGGACGTGACCGGCGGTGCGCCTCCGCTACGTTATCAGTGGAGTTTTGGTAGTACCGATTCGGTGCCCATGCTTATGCCCCCCCTTCCTACGTCGATCGAACTGGAGGTAACCGATGCCTGCGGGCAGCGTGTCACCCGGTCCATCGCAACGTTCAGCAGTACACCGCCGGGGCTTAGCTTACCGCCGCAAGACCTGCGTGCCTGCCGGGGGGAGGAGCAGTTCATCATTGCCGATCTGACGGGGGCGCCCCCGATCACACTGACGTACCAGCTCAACGGCGGTCCATTTGAAACCATCGATTTCGCCGCGGCCGGCCGGCAGCGCTGGCCCCTGGACCGGGGAGGGAACTACCGCATCGTTGCGGTAGAAGATCGTGCCTGCCGCATTGCGATAGACGAAACGTTGCGGGCCGACTTTTACGAGCCGGTCGTCAATCCCCGCCTGGTTAATCCTAGTTGCGCCGGGCTGTCCGACGGGTCTATTACCGTAAGTCATTTACTAACCGTACCCCCCTATCAGTACGAATGGACGGGCATTAACCCCACCGGCCTGACGGTGGACAACCTTCCGGCCGGCAACTATTCACTGCGGGTGACGGACGCCCTCGGTTGTAGCAGTGAGCGTTCGCTGAATCTGCGCAGCCCCGATCCATTGTCTCCGATCGTCATCACCTGTACGGAGGTACAGCGCCCCCCCCTGATGCCTTCGGCCTCCGGTGGTCGGCCGCCTTACAGTTACAGCGTCGACGGGGAGAACTACTTCGGCCGGGAAGGTTTTCCGTTGCTTAACGAAGGAGAATATTATACCCTACGCATCCGTGACGGGGCGGGGTGCCAAACCGAACAGCAAAACTTTTTCTGGCCGAAGGCGACTCGCCGGCCGGCGCGGCTGCCCAACTTCGTACCGCAGGAAATTGCCGGCAGCAGCCAGGTATTGCCGGATTATTTTGTGCCGCAGGATCAAATCGTGGCTTACCGCTGGCACCCCGCCGAACTTTTTGACTGCGCCTCCTGCCCCACCCCCACGGTGAGTGCGCCGAGCAGCCAACCCATTAGCCTGGCCATCGATAATGTCTATGGTTGTACCGATAGCCTGGTAACTTTTGTAGCCGTAGACGGGCGTATTCCCGTTTACGTCCCCAACATTTTCACCCCCAACGGAGACGGAAACAATGATAACGTAGCCCTGTACGCCAACCCCGATCAGGTAGAGCTGGTGCTTTCCTTCCGGGTACTTTCCCGCTGGGGCGAACTGCTTTGGGAAGGTTATGATTTTCCACCCAACGACGGGCGTTTCGGCTGGGACGGCAACCTGAAGGGGCGCCCCGCGGGTGTTTCGGCTTATATCTGGACGGCCGAGGTACGCCTCACAACGGGAGAGACGCAGCGGGAAAGCGGGACGGTAGTGCTGATGCGGTAGCGTTTTCGGAAGGCGCGGGCGCGGGTGCGATAAACGTTTTGGGAAATAGGGGGGGGTGCATAAAGATTACTCGTATATATACGAGTTGACTCGTACATATGCGTATGTCGGTATTTACGGTTAATACTAGCAGCAATCAAAACCCACCCAAACCTCAACACCGTCAGCGCTTCATATCTTTCCGCCATAATACCAGCCCGCTACCCGCTGACCTCCGATTACTGATCCTTCCTTTCTATGCTCTACCTTGTTCCTACACCCATCGGCAACCGTGAAGACATTACCCGGCGTGCCATTCGCCTGCTTACGGAAGCGGACGTCGTACTGGCGGAAGACACCCGTACCAGCCGACCGCTAATGCAACATTATGGCGTCGAAACGCCCCTGCGCGCTTACCACGCACATAACGAGCACGGCATTGTTCCGGGACTGGTCGAAGACCTTAAAGGCGGCATCACTATGGCGTTGATTACCGACGCCGGTACTCCGGGCATTAGCGATCCTGGTTTCCTGTTGGTCCGGGCGTGCCGGGCAGCGGGCGTTGAAGTCAGTTGCCTGCCCGGCCCGGCAGCTTTCGTCCCCGCGCTGGCGGCGAGTGGTATTCCGTGCGATCGCTTTCACTTCGAGGGCTTCCTGCCCCACAAAAAAGGCCGGCAGACCCGCCTGAAATACCTGGCGGAATTGCCCCACACCTTCGTCCTGTACGAAAGCCCGCACCGCATCGTCAAATTGCTCGGCCAGCTCGCTGAGTTCTGCGGGCCGGAGCGCACGGTCTCCGTTGCCCGCGAAATCTCCAAACTGCACGAAGAGATCAAGACCGCTTCGCTCACCGAACTGAAGACGCACTACGAATCCAAGGGGAAGGTGAAGGGGGAGATCGTAGTGGTGGTGGCGGGAGTATAAGCATGTCGGTCAAACTGATACGTACGACCGTCAGTATTGCATCTTTCACCTCCGACGATCACCAGCGCATGGTCTCCGGCAATGTGTTCCGTTACTATCCCATGAACCTTGCTATCTTTCCCGAATGCAACCAATATTTACCAACGACGCCATCGTCTTCGGCTTACTCATGGTCGTACTCGCCGTTATTTTCACTACCGCCAGCAGCGAGCGGTCGTTCTGGAAGAAGTTCTATACGTACGTACCGGCGCTGTTGCTGTGCTACTTCATCCCGGCCCTGCTGCACTGGCCGCTGGGGTTGATCGCTTACGACTGGTACACACCCGAGCTGACCGCCGCGCTGGCCGAAGCGGGCAAAAGCCTGCCGGAAGGCCTTTCTTACGGGGAGACCAATAAATATCTGGAAGAAGTGCTTGGCCTGAAACCCAAGGATTTCAGTCAGTACAAAGGCCACTCCCAGCTTTACTTCATGGCCAGCCGCTACCTGCTGCCGGCCAGTTTGATTCTGCTTTGCCTCAACATCGACATCAAAGGCATCATCAACCTGGGCCCGAAAGCGATCATTATGTTTTTGGCGGCTACCTTCAGCATCGTCATCGGTGGCCCCATCGCCTTGCTCATCATCACCAATCTCTTTCCCGACCTCATCGGCCTCGACCCCGACCAGCTCTGGCGCGGACTGAGTACCATCGCGGGTTCCTGGATCGGTGGCGGGGCCAACCAGGCGGCGATGAAGGAGATTTATGAAGTTCCCACTGGCATCTTCGGTCAGATGATCATCGTTGATGTACTCGTTGCAAACATCTGGCTTGGCTTCTTGCTGTTTGGTGCCGGGCGCAGCGACAAGATCGACCGCTGGCTGAAGGCCGATAATTCGGCGATCACGGAACTGACGACCAAGGTAGAGAAGTACTCCGCCTCGGTAAAACGCGACCCTACGTCCTTGTCGTCTTTTCAGATGATCGGCGTTGCTTTTGGCGGAGTTGCCCTTGCTCACTTCGGTTCAGACCTGCTGGCGCCATTCTTCGCTCAGTTTTCCGACACCCTGGAAGACTTACGCTTGACAACGCTAAAAAGCGGGTTCTTCTGGCTCATCGTGATTGCTACCACCATTGGATTCCTGCTCAGTTTCACCCCTGCCCGAAAGCTGGAAGGGGTCGGAGCCAGCCGGTGGGGCTCCGTTTGCATCTACATCCTGGTAGCTACCATTGGCATGCAAATGAATATTGGCGACATCTTCAGCAACCTAGGGCTTTTTGCCATCGGTATCATCTGGATGCTGATTCACGTTACCCTACTGCTTTTTGTCGCCTGGCTCATCAAAGCGCCGTTTTTCTTCGTTGCCGTCGGCAGCCAGGCAAACGTGGGTGGGGCTGCATCCGCGCCGGTAGTGGCTTCCGCGTTCAGCCCCGCATTGGCACCCGTTGGGGCAATCATGGCGGTGATCGGCTACGCGCTGGGTACTTATGGAGCGATCATCTGTGCGATACTGATGGAACTGGCCGCAACCTGATGGATAAACTTACCGGATCGTCAGCTGCCCGGCATCCTCGAAAAGCAGGTCAGCAGCATTGATTTGCGTGTCGGAAAGTCTCCGTATTAAATTACGGTAAGGTTAAATTATAAAGTACGCTGAGCCACATCCTTACCCTGAATCGTTGAGAAAGCACTCACTGCCTTGGCAAACATAGCAGCACCCTAATGCTTTTAAACTTCGACCACTGCTTTACAATTACTCTTAATACCAACCAGCATGAGATATTTTCACGGCCAGAAGTTACTTGGCATTTTTGTTTTCGTCGTTTTATTCCTGACGCAGAGTTGTCAGGTCAACCCCGTTACCGGAAAACGACAGCTTGCCTTTATGTCGGAAGAAAAGGAGATTGCCCTGGGCAAATCATATGATCCCCAGGTAGTCGCTGAAATGGGAGAGTACAAGAACCCCGCCATGGCTACTTTCCTAAATCAAAAGGGGCAGGCGATGGCGGCCATCTCCGAGCGGCCGAACCTTCCGTGGAAGTTCACGCTTATCGATTCCGACGTGGTAAACGCCTTCGCGGTGCCCGGCGGCTTCGTCTACTTCACCCGGGGCATCATGGCTCACTTCAACAATGAAGCCCAGTTTGCGGGTGTACTTGGCCACGAGATCGGCCACGTCACGGCCCGCCACACCGTTGCCCAACAAGCTAAGCAAACACTCGGCCAGATCGGTCTTATCGGAGGAATGATACTGAGTCCTGAACTGGCCTCTCAGGGAGAAAGCCTGATGCAGGGGATGCAGATGCTATTCTTAAAGTTCGGCCGCGACGCCGAAAGCCAGTCCGATGAACTTGGGGTGAAATACAGCACGCAGATCGGTTACGACGCCAAAGAGATGGCCGGCTTTTTCGGCACCCTTGATCGGCTTACCGGTGGCTCCGAAAACAGGGTCCCTGAGTTTCAGAGTACCCACCCTGACCCGGCCAACCGAAAAGTTCGCGTCGGCCAACTCGCCCAGGCGGCCCAGGCCACTACGCCCGGTCAGAAGTTTGAAGTAGGCCGCGACAGTTACCTGCGGATGCTGGATGGCATGATTTACGGTAAAGACCCCGCGCAGGGTTTCGTGGAAGCCGGTTCCTTCTTTCACCCCGGACTTAAGTTCCAGTTCAAAATTCCCGGTCAGTGGAAGTTGCTGAATTCTCCCTCGCAGGTGCAGATGGTGAGCCCCGATCAGAAATCGGTCATTCAGATGAAACTCGCTCAGGGTACGGATCAGCAGGCCGCTGCTCAATCGTTCGTACAGGAAACCAAGATTGCTGTAGCCAGCAGCAGTAATAATTCGATCAACGGCCTCCCGGCTACTACCATTTTAGGCGACATCACCCAGCAGGCGCAGCAAGGGCAGCGGCCGCAGGTACTCCGCGTACTGGCCAGTTTTATTTCCTACGGTGGCAACGTCTATATGATGGCTGGCCTTGCAATGCAGAAAGATTTCAACCGTTACCAGCGGGATATGGAATACGCCATCGGCACCTTCTCTCAGCTGACTGATCAAAGTAAACTCAGTAAAAAGCCGGAGACGATCAAGATCGTATCTAACCCACGTAGCCAATCGATAGGCCAGGCCCTGACCGGTGCCGGTGTACCGCAGGCCCGGGTAAAGGAACTGGCCATCCTGAACGGAATGGACGTAAATCAGAGCCTCCCCGCCGGTACGCTTTTTAAAGCCCTCGGTGGCGATGTTAAACGACAGAAGTAAATACTGATCTCGAAGTAAGAGTTCGATAGAAAGAAGCCCCACTGGAAATAAATCTCCGGTGGGGCTTCGCTTGTTGCGTATTAACCAGCAGTGCTGATTTCGTAAGGGTGATTGTGGGCATCACGTTTACTGCTCCTCAAATCAACCACTCCGCACCTGCGGCCGCGCCCACCTACACCTTTTCCGTCTTGTTCAACAGAGCATCCAGCACCTCCCGTTTCTCCGCGTACAACGCACCCAGTTCATCACGGTGCGTGAAGTATAGCACCAACGTGATGGCCGGCAGGTCGAGCGTTGGCAAACCGACGAAGGCTTTGAGTTTGTCCTCCGGGAAACCAGCTATTTTTTTAATCTCAGCGTAATTCAGCGTTATTTTATCGAGTTCGGCTCGTAAATCTGGTTCCAGATTCAGTACAGCGCGGCCGAATTCATACAGTCCCAGGTGCAGGTATTTTCTGGGTTCTACGCAAGAACGCAAAAAGGCACTGAGCGTCCAGATGATTGCTCCGTCACCCGGATGCAGTTCGCTGGCGTGTAGCACCTCGTGGACGGGTGTCGGGAAAAAATGCCGGTAAAAAACCACCGTTTCGTAGTCGCCAAGTAAAAAACCCTCGCGGTGAAACCCGACCGTTGCCGCCGAGGCCGCCACCATCACCCGGACGTCTTCGGGGATCGTCTCGATGGCCTCCCCGTGAAAGTGGAAGTGTTCTTTCAGCATAAATGTACGGCGGCGAAATTCCCGTTTGCCCTCTAGCCCAAGACGGCGGTAGAGATCGAACCGATCCATAAGCCCCGCCGCGCTGCCCGGCAGGTCCGGAGCGTGCTTCATCCAGTACCGCCACCGCAATTGCGGTCCCAGGGCCATCGCCGCTCCGATAGCAACCACGGGCAAAATCATCAACAGGTCGTAGCTACCATCGCGCGTGGTATAGCGAAGTATGGCGCCGATGGCAAAAATACAGGCTCCGGAAATTGTGATCGCGCGTACAGGATCCATTGGTTGGGTGTTATGAGGTGTTGATTCGGTGGTGCTGCGGCAAACCGTGTTCCCCGAGCAATGTCGCTGTCTAGATTAACGTCGCTTATCGTCGGTAGTGCATCACTTTAATCATAAATGTGCAAATTTTCGACGAGCACGGGTGTTACATAAAGGTATCATTGTCGGGAACTTATCAACGCGCCAGAGACTTATACTACCGGGCAATGCTAAAATAAACCCCCGTCCGCTTGCCTAAGTCGGTCGGGAGAACGTAACTTTGCGTCGCTCCAACAGGAATGCCTGTGAAGTTAATTTTATTCATAGTGATTATCTTCCGAGCTCATCCAAATGTTTTTTGTCGCGTTTCTCGAAAGAGCGACAAAAAACATTTGGATAAATAATTAGGGTGCAGTAGCTCAGTTGGTAGAGCAATGGACTGAAAATCCATGTGTCGGCGGTTCGATTCCGCCCTACACCACAAGTGCCGGAGGGGAAACAGGCTTAAGCTTGCTTCCCCTTCTTCACAAATTAAAACTTCGGTGCTTCGCTCCGTTGTAAACGCACTAATTCCAATGTTTTTCAACGCCCACCATCATCACGCTATCTTCTCTTGCCACGCCGGCGAGTGATAAGCGCGTGAATGAAAGCGAACATTCAGCAAAATTATCTCTTAAAGGTCCGTCGGCAATTTGCCGCCGGACCTTTTCCTTTTGGCACGAATCCATCCGGCGCGCCGTCAACCGTTTTACCCCAAACAACTTAACGTATTATGTCTTCCGTCAAACCCCTCCGTATTGCCGTTCAGAAAAAAGGACGTCTGCTCGATGAATCCATCCAGTTGCTGAAAGAATGCGGGATCAAGATCGATAACGGCCGCGACCAGCTGAAAGCCGCCGCGAGAAACTTCCCCATCGAGGTGCTTTACCTGCGCAACTCCGACATCCCGCAGTACATCCAGGATGGCGTCGCCGATATCGGCATCATTGGAGAAAACACCATCATCGAAAAGAAAAAGGAAGTCGAGATTGTGCAAAAACTCGGATTCAGCAAGTGCCGCTTATCTCTGGCCACGCCTAAAGACCTCCCTTACGCAAGCGTGAAGGATTTGGACGGAAAGCGGATCGCAACCAGTTATCCGGTCAGCCTGCAGCTGTTTCTGGACCGGAACGGGATCGGGGCCGACATCCACGAGATCAGCGGGTCGGTGGAAATTGCGCCAAATATCGGCCTGGCGGACGCGATCTGCGACTTGGTGTCCACCGGTTCCACCCTGTTTAAGAACGGGCTGGAGGAGCAGGACATCGTCTTAAAGTCCGAAGCCGTCATTGCCGCCAGCCCGGAAATCGACGCGGAGCGCCGGGAAATCCTGGACCGGCTGTTGTTCCGGATCAAGTCCGTACTCGCCGCCCGCAATAAGAAGTATCTGCTGATGAATGTACCGACCGGCAAGGTAGATGCGGTGACTAAACTACTGCCGGGAATGCGCTCGCCAACCGTCCTCCCCCTGGCGGAGGAAGGCTGGAGCAGCGTACATACCGTGATCGAGGAAGGTCGCTTCTGGGACATCATCGACGAACTGCGGAACAAGGGAGCCGAGGGTATTCTGATCGTACCGATCGACAAAATGATCCTTTGATCACGCAGGAAAACCTGATTACCCGATCTCTGACTTCCCTACTAATCGGGCCGGGAGGCCCACAGCCAAAACCAAGATGAAGATTTACGATAACCCCGCACGCGCCTCCTGGCCCGCCCTGCTGCAACGCCCGGCAAAAGACCTGACCAGCCTGCGGGCGTCGGTCGGTGAGATCATGCAATCCGTAAAGGAAGGCGGCGATGAGAAACTCCGGGAATTTACCGCTCGTTACGACAAAGTCGACCTGACCGGCCTGGCGGTGGATGCGGCGACGATTGCCGCGGCGGGAGCGCAACTCACGGAGGAACTACGTCACGCCATCCAGACGGCGAAGAGCAACATCGAGCGGTTTCACCTTTCGCAACAGACGAAGGTGGCCGAGATCGAAACCATGCCGGGTGTTAACTGCTGGCGCGAAACGCGGGGCATCGACAAGGTTGGGTTGTACGTTCCCGGGGGTACGGCACCGCTGTTCAGTACGGTACTGATGCTGGCGGTACCGGCCCACATTGCGGGTTGCGAAGAGGTAGTACTCTGCTCGCCACCCAACCGGGAAACCGGCGAGATTCACCCGGCGGTGTTGTACGCGGCGGGACTTTGCGGTGTGACAAAAGTGTTTAGAATCGGCGGGGCGCAGGCGATCGCAGCCATGGCCTACGGTACGGAATCGGTGCCGGCCGTGTACAAACTTTTCGGCCCGGGCAACGCCTACGTGACGGTAGCCAAGCAACTGGCGCAACTCGATGGCCTGGCGATCGATATGCCTGCCGGACCGAGCGAGGTGCTGGTGGGCGCGGACGCCGGTGCAAAGGTGGAGTGGATAGCAGCCGATTTACTCGCCCAGGCGGAGCACGGAGCGGACAGCCAGGTTGTTCTCGTCGTAGCCGGGATGGAGCAAGCCCAGGCCGTCAAAGCAGAAGTGGAACGCCAACTTGCCGACCTCCCACGCAAAAAAATGGCCGGCGCCAGCATCGCCAATTCCCTGATCGTCGTTTTGGCCGAGGCGCAGGACCAGCTCGACTGCATCAATGCTTACGCCCCCGAACACCTGATCCTGAGCATGGCGGACGCGCGATCCTTCGCGGCGGGCATCCGCAACGCCGGCTCAGTATTCCTGGGTTACTACACGCCGGAGTCGGTGGGCGACTACGCCTCCGGCACCAACCATACCCTGCCGACCTACGGCTACGCACGGAACTACAGCGGAGTCAGCCTCGACAGCTTCGTGACGAAGATCACTTTTCAGGAACTGACGAAAGACGGCCTGCGCCAACTCGGCCCGGCAGTGGAAGTGATGGCGGAGGCGGAGGAGCTGAGGGGGCACGCGCGGGCGGTTACTTTGCGGTTGAAAGATTTGACGTAATGAGCAAAAAGTACCGCTTGGTGGTATTCGCCGTATCCAGGCTTAGTGGTAGGTAACACCCGTCCTCACTACGGGTTACCCGCCAACGGATCATCAAACGGACGATCCGGAAGCTGAAGCGGCGGTTTGGATTCCGGTGGAAGTTCAAACCGCCGCTCCCGCTTACTTATCTTTGCACCTGCGTTCGCGCCAGAAAATCATTACCAGCTCGAAAATGTTTGCTTCATTCAGAGATTAAACCCGTGAACCATGAGCTTTGTCGCAGCTCACCAAAAAATTGTTGAGAAGTTAGAAAGGCTGGAGGTGAGCGTGCTGACGGCGATTTATACGACAGTGCTCCCACTCGACGAGTCGCTGCATCCGATACATAATTATCAACCTCATCTGACCAATCAACTCTTCGCCAAAGTCCTGGTGGATAAGGGAAAGTTGTGATCCGCCCACCGCCGATCACAACCATTCCCTTATCTTAAAATTCAATCCACCATGACAACCACAACGACCAATTGGACGCAGGAAAAAATCGAAGCCCTCGTCCGCCCCAACTTACTTAACCTGAAGGCTTACTCCAGCGCCCGCGCCGAATTCAAGGGCCGCGCCGACGTGTTGCTCGACGCCAACGAAAGCCCCTGGCCCACGGGCCGCAACCGCTACCCCGATCCGTCCTCTACCGAGTTGCGTCATGCCCTTGGCAAATTCAAAAACTTCGACCCCGATCAGATCGTCTTCGGTAACGGTTCCGATGAGCTGGTGGACCAGATCACCCGAATCTTCTGCGCCCCGGACGACGCCGTACACGCCCTGCCCCCCACCTTCGGAATGTATAAAGTGGCCGCCGGAATCGCCGGAGCTGAATTCCGCGCTACCAATCTGATGACCGACTTCACCATTCCGGTCGAGGCTCTGAAAGCAAGCTGGGACGAGCGCAGCAAAATTCTCTGGCTCTGTAGCCCCAACAACCCCAGCGGCAACGCCATCGATGCCGCCGTACTCGAAGACCTGATCGTGAGCTTCCCCGGCATCGTGGTGCTCGACGAGGCGTACATCGACTTCGTACCCGCACGGAGCTTCCTGCCCCGTCTGGCGGATTTCCCTAACCTGATCATCACCCAGACGTTGAGCAAAGGCTGGGGCATGGCCGGCATTCGTTGCGGGGCCGCCTTTGCCTCGCCATTCATCATCCGGATGCTGAATACCATCAAGATGCCCTACAACATCAACGTGCTGACGACGGAGGTGGCGCTGGCATCGCTCGGCCAGCCGGAAAAAATGCAGGAAAAAGTAACTACCCTGATCGCGGAGCGCAAGCGCCTGGAAACGGAGTTGGCCGGCTTGGAATGCGTGGAGTACATCTTTCCCTCGGTAACCAATTTTTTGCTTGTCCGCCTTAAGGATTCCGCCGCCGTATATCAGTATCTACTGGACAACGCCATTGTGGTACGAAATCAGGCCTATCAGCCCAATGCGGAAAATTGTCTTAGAATCACGGCGGGCTTAGCGGAGGAAAATGACCGTCTCCTGAAAACCCTTCGTAAATTCACCCGTTAAATACCGGTCCTGAAGGGATCGCACCCGAGTGACCCCGGACGGCATCGAGTCTTTGCACCGATTCCGTCCGGGGTATTCACACCCCCCCCCAATTACAGAAATGGCAGAAAAGATCCTCTTCCTAGACCGCGACGGCACCCTCATCCTGGAACCCGCCGACTACCAGGTCGACCACATCGATAAACTCAACTTTTACCCCGGCGTATTCCGCTGGCTGGCCCGCATCGTGCGGGAACTCGACTACACGCTCGTGATGGTGACCAATCAGGATGGGCTGGGGACGCAGAGTTACCCCGAAACCAGTTTCTGGCCCACCCACAACGCCATGCTCCGGGCGCTGGAGGCCGAAGGCATCACTTTCGCCGAGCAGGTGATCGACCGTACCTTTGCCGCCGACAACCAGCCCACGCGCAAGCCCGGAACCAAACTGGTGGAGCACTACATGAGCGGCAAATACGACCTGGCCAACAGCTACGTCGTCGGCGACCGGCTGACCGATATCCAACTGGCCAAAAATATGGGGGCTAAAGGCATCTGGATCGCCACCGACCCCGAGCTCGGCGCTGAAGAACTCGACGCCGACCAACTCGCGAGCGTGGACGAAACCATCGCTCTGCGCACCACCGACTGGGAAGACATCTACCGCCTGCTCCGCCTCGACTCCCGGACGGCTTCCGTTCATCGTAAAACAAAAGAAACCGACATCAGGATCGAACTGGACCTCGACGGTACCGGCAAAACCAAGATGGACACCGGCCTCGGCTTCTTCGACCATATGCTCGACCAACTCGGCCGCCACTCGGGCTGCGACCTGCGCGTAATGGTCAACGGCGATCTCCACATCGACGAGCACCACACGATTGAAGACACGGCCATCGCCCTGGGTGAAGCCTTCGGTGCCGCGCTGGGCGACAAACTCGGCATCGAACGCTACGGCTTTAACCTCGTGATGGACGAGTCTACCGTCGACGTCCGGCTCGACTTCGGCGGCCGTCCGTGGCTGGTCTGGGAATGCGCCTACAAACGCGAAATGATCGGAGATATGCCCACCGAGATGTTTCACCATTTCTTCAAGTCGTTCAGTGACGGGGCCAAGTGCAATCTGGCGATCAAAGCCAAAGGGCAGAATGAGCACCATATGATCGAGGCTACGTTTAAGGCTTTGGCAAAATCCATTAAGGCGGCCAAGCGGCGGGACGTGGATAATATGCGGTTGCCCAGCACTAAAGGGGTGTTATAGTCCGGCAGGTAGAACGACTTTCTTTACCAAGGCCACAAGGCCATTAACCGTCACGGCCTGAAGGCCGGGCAACCAGTATGATAGCAGTAATCGACTACAACGCCGGTAATATTCGCTCCGTTCTCTATGCGCTTGAGCGCATCGGCGTGAAACACGTCCTGACCAGCGACCACGACGTGATCCGCGCCGCCGACAAGGTGATCTTCCCCGGCGTGGGCGCGGCGGAGAGTACCATGAAGTACCTCAACGATACGGGACTGGCCGAGCTGATCCGCTCCCTGACCCAGCCCGTATTCGGTATCTGCGTGGGCATGCAGTTGCTGTGCAGCCACAGCGAGGAAGGCGACGTACCCTGTATCGGTGTGTTTCCGGAAAAGGTGAAACTGTTCCGCCCCACGAACGGTGACAAGGTGCCCCATATGGGCTGGAACAACGTTTCGCTGACGGCGAACAACGACTGGGTAAGCAAAGAAGTCGACAACGAATTTTGCTACTACGTTCACAGCTATTACGTGGAACCCGGTGCGCACACCGTAGCCACTACGGAATACTGCGGGATGGAATATGCGGCGATGCTGCGGAAAGACAACTTTTATGCGGCGCAGTTTCACCCGGAGAAATCAGCTAAGGTGGGGGAGCGGATTATTCGGGATTTTCTGGCGGTTCAGGAACCACTTGAGACTGAAGCGTCATGATTTCTGATTTAAATGAATCAGTAATGCTTTTGAAAAACCAAAAAGTTACCTGGAGCGATGAACAGGAGCGGTTAGATTAGCGGCAAACCATGCTCTACAGTCATCCGGAGATAAGTGGTTATGACTAGTCTCCGTCGTCATGGAAAACCAAATCTCCCGCCCGTTCCCTTCCGCCGGGATCCTGCGCTCATCCACCTCAACGGCTTTAAGTTTTTTGTGAAAAATCCCACCGTTGAGCAAAACAAAGGTGCGGGCGGCGAGCAGAGCCGTGCGCCCGTTGGCATCCTGAAAAACCCTGATGTTTATGATGCCGTAAAAGTAAGCTGCGGCTTTGTCGGCTAGGCGGGAAAGGTCGTCGGAAGCGACGGTGTCGAGCAAGGTGGTGAGGGCGGCCTCGTCGGCGAGGTTTTCGGGAGCTGTGAAGGTGCCGCCGTGGGCTCTGATGGTACGCTCGTTGAGGTGGGCGAGGTCGGCCCGGGTAAGGTGATCGGTCATTGGGCAAGTTTTCGGTAGAGATCGGCGAACAGGGTAAAATCTTCGTCGCAGATGGCGTCGATGCGGGCGCGGCGGCGCTTGATGTTGTTGTCGTGATTATTGAGGGTTTTGACCAGGGATTTGAGGTCGAGGGGCGTGGGATCATCATCAGGCATAGGAAGGGGATTGAATGTAAATAGTTGTATCGGTAGTGGTGGTGTCTTCAGGCGCGAACGCAGGATGCAAAGATAGCCGGGAAGAGCACTGACCAATCTTCAGCGAGCGTTCTCCGGCAGCTAAAAACAAGATTTTCCGAAGGGCTTTTCACCGCACCCGCGGCCGCGCCTGAAGACGTCCTTACCCGAACGAATTTTGGCCCGGCAAGCGTTATCTTATTGTCATGATGACACTAAGGCGCTTTTTAAGCCCGATTAAATTTGTAAATTGGGAGCCAAAGTAGATAGTTATTATCTTTAACGATCAAGCAATAAAGTATGAAGTTTAACTCTCAGGGTGATGAAGAAGTCACCTACGACGCCATCGTGGTCGGCACCGGCATCAGTGGCGGCTGGGCCACCATGGAGTTGGCCACCAAGGGCTTAAAAACCCTCGTCCTCGAAAAAGGACGGATGGTAAAACACGGGGACTACCCCACCGCCAACCTCGACGACTGGGATTTTGAATATCCTAACGGACAGGTGCCCAAGGAAGAAATTGAAAAGCACTATCCCAAGCAAAATCGTACGGGCTACACCATCCGCGAAGGCCAGAAGCACTGGTTCGTGAAGGACAGCGAGCACCCCTACGACGACGAAAAAGCCCGCTTTGACTGGATGCGCGGCTACCACCTCGGCGGCCGCTCCATCATGTGGGGTCGCCACAGCTACCGCTGGAGCCAGATGGACTTCGAAGCCAACGCCCGCGACGGCCACGGCACCCCCTGGCCCGTAAATTACGACGAGATCGCGCCCTGGTACGACTACGTGGAAACCTTTGCCGGCATCAGCGGTGAGCTGCTGGGCCTGCCCCAGCTCCCCGACGGCAAGTTCCTGCCTATGATGCCCCTCAACTGCGCCGAGGATCACCTCCGTAAGGGCGTGATGGACAAGATGGGCCGCACCATTACCGCCGGCCGCGTAGCCCACCTCACGGCTTACGACCCCGCCGTACATAAGGGTACCCGGGGTGCCTGCCAGTACCGCAACCGCTGCATCCGGGGCTGTCCTTTCGGCGGTTACTTCAGTAGTGTGAGTTCCACCATCCCCGTTGCGCAGGCGACCGGCAACGTTACCATCCGCCCCCACAGTTCCGTATACAGCCTGGTGATGGACAAGGAGGCTGGTAAGGCTAAGGGTGTCCGCGTACGCGATACCGAAACCGGAGAGGACCACGAGTTTTACGCCAAGGTGATATTCCTCTGCGCGTCGGCCATCCCGTCGAGTTCCATCGTTATGAATACGGAGCACGAGGAAGAAATGACCATGGACGTCAGCGGCGAACTCGGTGGTAACATCATGGACCATCACTTCCGCGTCGGTGCCTCCGGAAAACTCGATGAGTACGGAGACAAGTACTATAAGGGCCGCAAGCCCAACGGTGTTTACATCCCCCGGTACCAGAACCTGGGCGACAAGAAAAGCGCCAGTAAGGACTTCGTCCGCGGCTGGGGTTACCAGGGTGGCGGCAGCCGCACCAACTGGATGCGATCCGTCCGGGAAATGAACGTAAAGGTCGGCCCCGGAATGAAGGATGCACTCGTTGCCCCCGGCCCCTGGCAGATGGGCATGACGGCCTTCGCCGAAGCCCTGCCCGACACCAACAACCGCATGACCATCAACCGCGACGTACTGGACAAGGACGGTCTGCCCACCATGAGCTTTAACGCCAAGTGGACCTCCAACGCCTACGCCATGAAGGACCGCATGATGAATGACGCCGCCGAAATGCTTGAAGCCGCCGGCTTCAAAGACGTGAGCACCTACGACCGCCACAGCTTCCCCGGCCTCGGCATTCACGAGATGGGCATGGCCCGTATGGGTTCCGGCAAGCGCAACTCCGTAGTGGACCGGCATAACCGCCTCTGGGCCGCGCCGAATGTGTACATGACCGACGGAGCCTTCATGGCCTCCGCCGCCTGCGTGAACCCCTCCCTTACCTACATGGCCTTCACCGCCCGCGCGGCCGATCACGCCGTGAAGGAACTTAAAAAAATGAATTTGTAATCAGTCGTCGGTCGTCGGTTGTCGGTTGCCACACAGTAACTTGGCCGACAACCGACAACCGACAACCCACATTATTATGAACAGAAGAGAAATTCTCCGCTACACGGCCTACGCCACCGGCGCCGCCCTCAGCGCTCCCCTGGCTTCCGTCCTCCTGACCGGTTGCAAGGCGGAACCAGCAATGCTTACCCCCGAATTTAAGCCCGGCTTCTTCAGCGAGGCGGAGTACGAATACATCAGTAAATTTGCCGATACAATGCTACCTAAAACCGATACCCCGGGCGCGGTTGAGGTCGGCGTTCCCCAGATGATCGACAAAGTGGTCGGGGAAGTCTACGGCAAGGAAGACCAGGAAAAAACCCGTGACGGCCTGAAGGCACTGATGGCAAAGATGGACGCCGACAACCCCGGCGGATTTGGAAAAATGGAAACCGACAAAGCGCTGATCTATTTGCAGGATCAGGATCTGCACTACAAGACGGGAAAGATTGAAACGACCATGTCCGGCGAAGACGTGCCCCAAGAAGAGATGGTAGAAGGTGAGGGGCCTTCCGCCAAAAATGCCTACTTCAGCCTCAAAGGCATGATCATCGGGATGTACTTCCAGACCGAAGAGGTAGCGACGACGATGCTGGCTTATGACCCCGTACCCGGCGAGTACATCCCTTGTGGAGATTTGCAGGAGCTTACGGGGGGGAAAGCCTGGGCGATTTAAGTGCCCAACAAAAAAATATTGAACCCGAGAATAGCCGGATGATTGATATCGTCCGGCTATTTTAGTTTATTCAAAATCCTCCGCCCAAACATCTCCACCACCGTTAGAGAAGCGAAGTTCATCGACGGAACCCGTACCCGAAAACTTGTATCCAACCCCGATTAATTCTCGGGGCGTTTCCTGGCTTTCGAGTTGTAGCACCTGCCGTCCGTTAATGCTGAAAGTTGGTAACCGGCTTCCCCGGTGAAGGAGAGGTTCAGCCATGTGTTGCCAATGGCGCCGAAAGCGGAGAGGTCGGTGGCGCTACGAGCTGACCGCTACGGAGTTGGAGGAATCGGTGGTCGGCAACCTCGTTGATCGCAACTACGGGCAGCTTTCCCCCAACGCAAGTATCGGTTTACGGGTGGGGGAACGGACGAAGCTGACCGCCGGGTAATCCCGGCGCATCAACCGGCCGGCGTTTACGCAGTTGGCTCCCTTTGTAGTGCTTCTTGATCCGTGGACGAATTACGGAGGTAATCCTGCTTTACAACCGGGAGTGGCGAATGCGCTGGAAGTCAGTGCTACGCGGGGTGGTATCAGCATGAACGCTGGGTACACAACGATCGATTCGGCAATTGCTGCCTTTCAGCCGATCTACGACGAGACTTTGCGGGCGCAGGTGTTTCAGCCGGTAAACCTGTCGAAACAACAAGTTTATTCAGCGCCGCTCGGGTTCCCGACGAATATCGCTCCGTGGTGGAAGGGGCGGTTAAATCTGAACTAGATCTTATACGGAGAACGATGCTTTTGTGGATGGCGCACTTTTGAATAGTCAGCGTGGAAATTTCCGTTTGGCCGGTGGGCAAAACTTCACTTTGCCAAAAAGATGGACGCTTGGGTTATCCGGTTTTTATTCCGGATGAAACCTACGGGGTTTACGTCGAAGCGTTGTCTTTTGCTACCCTCAACGTGGCGCTTCAAAATAAGCTTGGCAACGGCGCTAACCTGACGCTGAGTGTCGATGACGCGCTCAACACCTTTGAGTTTCGAAACGAAACGAGTATCCCGGCGCAGAACTTCTTTGCGGAGCAAGGTTTCGATCCGAGCAGGCCGACTTTCAAGGTCAGCTACTCCGCCAGTTTTGTCAACGGTCTCGATAAGCGGTTGAACCGGGAGAGTGCGGCGGAAGAATGGGGCAGAACCAACTAAATATATAGTTTTCCACGCCTTAGTAATTGTCCTTTGTCTTCGCGTCTGCGTCCAAGTTCGTACTTTACGCATCCAACTCCAAAGTACGATCATATGAAATTCAACTCCCAGGGAAAAGATGAAGTCACTTACGATGCCATCGTTGTCGGCTCGGGCATCAGCGGTGGTTATGCCGCCATGGAGCTTTGCAAAAAGGGCTATAAAACCCTCATGCTTGAACGCGGTCGTATGGTAAAACACGGCGAATACCCCACGGCTAACCTGGATACCTGGGACCTCGAGTTCCAGGGGAAAGTACCGCGTGAGGAGATCGCCGCGCACTACTATAAACAGAATCGTCTGCACTGGTGGGTCAATCAAGATAATAAGCACTGGATCGTTAAGGACGACGAGCGCGATTACGACGAAGACCAGCGCTTCGACTGGATCCGCGGCGAGCACGTCGGCGGCCGCTCCATCATGTGGGGACGGCATTGTTACCGCTGGAGTGACCTCGACTTTGAAGCAAATATGAAAGATGGCCACGGCGTAGACTGGCCCGTTCGTTACAAAGACATAGCCCCCTGGTACACTTACGCGGAGAAGTTCGTCGGGGTACAGGGAAAAAAAGAAGGCCTGGCGCATTTGCCCGACGGTGAATTTCTGCCCCCTTTCGATCTTAACTGCGTGGAAGACCACTTTAAGCAATCCGTAGAGGCCAAGTGGCCCGTTCGCCGCATTACGCCCGGCCGGACGGCCAACCTGACGCAGTACATCCCGGAACTACATCACGGCACGCGTGGCCAGTGCCAGGCGCGAAACCGTTGCTGGCGGGGCTGTCCCTACGGCGGCTATTTCAGTTCGCTATCGTCCACGATCCCGGTGGCCAACGATACCGGCAACATGACGCTGATGGCCAACAGCATTGTCCACTCCGTCATCTACGACGATAAGACCCAACGGGCAACCGGGGTCCGGGTCATTGATGCCGAAACAAAGGAGACACGGACGTACTTCGCGAAGATCGTTTTCCTCAACGCCAGTACCGTCGGCTCTACCGCCATTCTGATGAACTCCAAGTCGGAGCGCTTCCCCGACGGGCTGGGCAACGACAGCGGCGAACTCGGCCATAACATCATGGATCACCACTACGGCATGGGGGGCTCGGGCGTATACACCGGCCACAAAGACAAGTACCATAAGGGGCGCAAACCTAATGGCGGCTTTTATATACCCCGCTTCCGCAACATCGACAAGGCAACGCAGCGCAAAGATTACGTCCGCGGCTTCGGTTATCAGGGTGGCGCAAAACGCAATAGGAACTTAAACGCCTCACTCGGTCCTGGTTTCAAGCAGGCCATTACTACGCCGGGCGACGACTGGTGGGTGGGCGCTACCTGTTTCGGAGAACTGCTCCCGTACCACGAGAACAAGTTTTACTTCCACGCTACGGATACCGATCAGTACGGTATCCCGAAGTTGGTGTTCGATGCCGGTCTGAAGGAAAACGAACGCAAACTTCGCCTCGACGGGGTGGATTGCCTCGAAGAGATGTTGCTCGCCGCCGGCTGCGAAAACGTGCAGGTGCACAACGAACCTACCGCTCCGGGTGCCGCCATCCACGAAATGGGCACGGCCAGAATGGGGCGCGACCCAAAATCCAGCGTACTCAATAAATGGAACCAGGTGCATGCAGTTCCAAATGTCTTCGTCACCGATGGTTCGTTTATGACCAGTGCCGGTACGCAGAACCCGTCCATCACTTATATGGCTTTTACCGCTCGTGCGGTTGATTACCTGGCGGATGTGGTTAAGCGGGAGGGAGTTATTTAAACCCTAGCCCCCCCCTCCGGTGTTATGTCTGCCGTTGCTATGAAAGACAAGACCATTCTCATCACTGGAGCCAACGACGGCATCGGCCGTGCTACGGCGGAACGGCTGGCGAGACGTGGTGCTCACCTGGTGCTTGCCTGTCGTGACGAGGTAAAGGCGCAGCGTACCGCTCAGTCAATCACTGAAAAAACCGGTAACCATCGCATCGACACCCTGCCGCTCGACCTGGCCAGTTTTTCCTCCATCCGCGCCGCCGCGGATGAATTTCTGGCCGAGCACCCCAAGCTCGACGTACTTATCAACAATGCCGGCTGCTACACCGACAGCCTGGAGCTCACCCATGATGGTTACGAACTACAATTCGGCGTTAATCACCTCGGTCACTTCCTGTTCACCATGGCCCTGATGCCGGCTATTCGTTGTTGCCGCCACTGTAGCCGCGTCATCAACGTCAGTAGTGCACTGCATAAAAAAGGGGGGCTTGATTTTGGCAGCTTCCGGGGAGAACACGACGAACGGGCATACAACGGCTCGAAGTACTACGCCCAGAGCAAACTGGCCAACGTTCTCTTCACCATGGAACTCGACCGTCGGTTTGGCGAAGAACTTACCACCAACTGCCTGCATCCCGGCGTAGTGGGTACCCGCCTGGCGAATAAGAAAGCCGGAGCCCTTACCAGAACCGTCTGGTCGTTGTACAAACCTTTTGCCATTCCACCGCAGAAGGGGGCGGATACTTCCGTCTACCTGGCGACCAGCCCGGAAGTACAGGACGTTTCCGGCCGCTACTTCGACGAGAAGCAGTGCTTGCAAAAACCATCCAGCATCGCCCGCAACGAACAGCTGGCCCGTCGGCTGTGGGAGTTCAGCGAGCAGGCCGTTGGCGATTTTTTGCCCAGCCAGCAGCATTAAGGTCGTAATGAATCTTTTACCTCCCCCGGGTGTCTCTTCCATTCTTTCTGGTTTACTTGTTCAGGTCCGCAACTTATCGTTGGGGCCATGCCATTGTACCCCCAGCAATGCAAGTGAAACATGATCTTAATGATGCAAAATAAACGTTTCGGCCGGCGAGATATTCGCCGGGCCGGTGATTGCTAAGCCCCGCGAATCCGTGGGCTTATAATTAGGTCCGGCTTCCATCCTCCTGATTCACTTCCGGCGGTAGTAAACCGCTCATGTCAACGGTTACCCCGGCCGATCGGCAGCTCTACATCGACATAGTGTAATGGTCAGCACGGTGGTCTCATATGCCTTCGGTAGCGGTTCGAGTCCGTTTGTCGATACCCCGATACATATTCTGACGTGGCGCAACTGGTTAGCGCACCCGCCTGATACGCGGGAGGTTGGTGGTTCGAGTCCACCCGGCAGGACGAAACCCCTCCCCCGAGAATGCTTGTGGGTAAATTTGGTGTGTAGCTCAGTTGGCAGAGTAGCGGTCTCTTAAACCGTGGGTCGTGGGTTCGAGCCCCACCGCACCAACGACGGCAGTTCCGGTTCTATCTTTCGAAGATAAAACCGGAACTGAAAGGTGATGTGGCGCAATGGTAGCGTAGCGGATTGTCTATCCGAAGGTTGCGGGTTCGAGTCCCGTCATTACCGCATAAGAAGTGGTTGCGGAGTTCCCGTCGGGCTAGTTGAACGGCAGCAAACGACGTCTCCGCCTAACCCACCATTGTTTATCGATCAGCAGCCCTGCGTTAAACCGTTGGCATGTCGCTGATCGAGGGAATTAGGGAGCGGTCTTTTTGTGCTTCGGCACGGGCGGTCCCCGGTTCTGGCAATTTGCCGTGCCCGGGCGCTATGGTGGCGGGTTCAGACGTAAACGGAATGGGCCCGCTTAGCTACGGGGCTTGGGGGTTGAACCCCGGATGATCGTCCCTTGATCTCCGACCCGGGGGGGAGTAGCCATTGCTTTTAAAAATTAAATATTGCATCCCGCGGCCGCGGCCGGAATATCCTGAAGGTGAGCTCCGCAAAATTCCATTCCTACAACCTGCCGAACGAGCTGGCTACCGAAACCCGTATCCCGAAATCATCGTACTTGAATCCTCGCCAGCCGGTCACGAATTCCACCCGCAGAAAACGAAAGATGTTGTCGATGGAGTAACCCAGCTCCGTGAAGTTGTCCGACGTGGGGGTGTAGAGGTAATTTACGAACAGGTCTTCCTTAAGGCCCAGCAGGTGCAGTTTCCAGATCTGGGTCAGGAGGAATTTGCGGAACTGGTAATGTGCGTACACCTCAGCGTACTGCTGGCTGGTACTTTCTTCGTAATAGGGCAAAAGGCGGAAACTACCGATGGGATCGAGGGAGGTGATGATCAGCTCGGAAGTGGAAAAGTGCCTGAAGTCGGGAAAGTCGACAAAATTACTGGCCAAAAATCCGCCGGACCGTACGAGGAAATCCACCTTGCCCTTACGACCGATATCGAACCGACGCTGGTAGGCGAGTTCCAGGGCGAGAAACTCTGATTCACTGTTACCGATTCCGGGAAAACCGCCGCGCAGTTCGGCCGTGATGGTGGGGGCGGAGCTTTCTATGAGTTGCCTGGTATTGTTCCTGACGCGGTACCGGAGTCCCGGTCGCCAGCGCAGGGCGAGCCGGGCGGTTGCCGCGGGGCTGACCTCCGTGATCTCTCCTCTTTCCCGATTAAAGGGAATGTTGGAGGCATAAGTTTCCTCCGCAAGACCAAACCAGTTGTTTTGCGACGTGTTGAGCACGGCGCGGCGATCCTCGTAGGCCAGGGTTGCCTCGGCGCGCCAGGTGTCACCGTAGTTTTTACGGTAATCCAATTGCCCGTAGGCCCGCTCGTACAGGCGGATAAAATTGCGGCCGGTCACCAGGTTGGCGTAAGTACTGATCCAGGGCTCGATGGCCGGGCGATCGTCGAACTGCCGCAAAAAGCGACCGCCGGTGAGTTTAAACCGTGGTTCGTTGATTTTGCCACTGCTGCCGAAACGCAAATCTGCCTGCAGGCTCATTCGCTTCCAGCCGAACCCGTAACGGGGGGTGACGCCGAAGCGCCATTTCTGCTTGCCCTTACGGAAACCGATACGGCCGCCCAAAGCGTATCCCTCAACAGGATTGAAAATCGGCTCGGGAAAGATACTGGTGCGTAAGCCGTCAGGATTACGCTTTTTACCATCCTTTTTTTCAACGCTGATCGTGACACCATCGGAGTCGGTTTCAACCGTTGATTTTCCGTCTTCTTCTTTTCTTGCCTGTTGTTTCAGGCTGTCGGCGATGGCGTAAGCCTTCACCTCGTCGATGGTGAGCGGTACGGGGCGAATCGCCGCCCAGGAAGCCGTATCGGTGATGATGGCTACCGTACTATCCTGAACGAAACTGTAGTTACTGACCACGTCCGGCTCCTCCGATCCGGCCCGCTCTTCTTTTTCGTACGATCGCATCAGTTTGCGCAGGTCTTTCCGCTTTATTTCTCCTCCTTCAGCCAGGCGGTTTTCCAATTCAGACAGCTCGGTGGCCTTCTTGGTCCTGCGGGCGATCTCCGGCTGGCTTTTCTCGTCGATCACCTCGACGTACCCCCCCAAGTCGGGGTTGAGGGTCAGCTCGTAGTTGCTGACGGTACTGAGGTAGCGGTACTCAAAACCGACACCAAAGATCTGACCTTCGGCATTGAGGGTGGTGGTGACCGGCATCCAGACGTGTTCTTCCACCTCGGCGAGTTTGCGCGTGATGTCGATCTGAAATCCGAGTTTGAAAGTCGTCAGCTCCAGGCTGTGCAACGACCAATCGCCCTGCACGATATATATGTAGCCCTCGAAAACGTCTTCGCCCCGGCTGCGGGGAATCACCTTGATCTTGTTGATTAATTCATCCTGGTCGACGAAGATCCCCTCGTGCTCGAACTTATAGTAGCCGAAAGATTTCGGATTCAAGGGGCTGATGATCTCTCCGGCAACCAGCGGATCGTAGAATGACGTAAAGAAATACTGATTGGCGTCAAAATCGGCTTCCCCGACCTCCAGTTTGGACAAAACCTGCTCTGTGTAGGTGTTGGGACGGGTGTATTCCACCCTGCTGGTGGATTCGGATGTAAACGGGCGGTCGATGGTTTCGTTGATCTCCTTACGGTCTTCCTTCGAGGCGAACATCTTGATCAGGCCAGGAATCTTCTTCACCTTCCCCGTACCCTTGATGTACACGTTTGCTGAGTAGGCATCCAGCTGATTGCGGTGGTAATCGGCCTTGGCGATGGCCCGGCGGATGACGGCGTAGCTCTTATCCTCGCCCCCGCTGATGATCTCGACCTGATCGAGGTCGAGCGCTTCACCGATCAACTGAACGTCGACGTTGCCACCCGCAACGTTCTTCACCAGGCTCTGATAGCCGAGGTAAGAAAACGCAACCTTCCGCCCCCCCTTCAAATCAATCTGAAAGTAACCGTCGGCATTGCTCGCCGCACCGCTTTTACTGGCGGGTACGTAAATGGAGGCGAAGGGAAGGGGCTCTCCGGTCGCCTCATCGGTGATGCGTCCGGTCAGGGTTTGGGCGCGGACGCTGGTGCAGGCAAAAACCACGAAGACAAGGGTGAGGTAACGCATAGCTGTAATTATGGGTTTCGAATATAACGGACGCAAAATAAAGCATCTCCCATTTACTTACCGCTGACCTTGCCGGGGTTTAGACCAACGTTCGGCACCGACGGATGACGCTCGTCCCGTACCCGTCTAAAACGCTTGCCTTACCTCCCGGGTCATCGCCCCGTGAATGGTCAAACAACATGGCAGGCTACCGGAACACCCGGGCCGTCCGGCTACTTGCCCCGCCGGTACTTCTCCCTGAATTTCCGCGCCAGTTCGGCTTGCTTATTGTCCAGGTCGATCTTGCGGCCATCGATGAAAGCGTGCTCCACGTCGCTGGTACGCATGTCCAGCAGGTCGCCGGCGACAACGATCAGGGTGGCGGATTTACCTTCCTCCAGGGTGCCGTACATATTGTCGATACCGGAAATTCTGGCCGGCGTCAGCGTAATGGCCGTTATCGCCTGTTCGTAATCGAGGCCGAAACCCACGGCCTGACCGGCTACAAACGGCAGATTACGCTGCTGCCAGTAGCCACCATGGCTGATGGCAAATTCCACGCCCGCGGCGGCCAGAAGACTCGGTTTTGCGTAGGGGCCGTCGATGTCGTCGTCCTGTGAGTTGGGCAGGTCCTGCGTGCTGGAAAGGATGACGGGCACGTTTTCGCGCTTCAGAAACGCCGCCACCAGGTGCGCATCCTGCCCGCCGACGATGACGGGTTTGCCGCCCATCTCTTTCACCAGTTGAACGCTTTGCATGATCTCGCGCGGGCCGTCCATATGCAGGTAAACCTTCTGGGTTCCGGCAATGGCTTTGCACATCGATTCCAGTTTTAATAACCGGTCTCCCTTACGCGCGGTGCCACAGTAAGCGGCGGCCTCCTTCATAAAGTTCATCAGGTCGTCTACCTGCTCGGCGTACTTTTTGTTTTCGCTGACCATCCGCGTTTCCCAGCTCCAGCTGCTGCGGTTGGGCCAGTTGATGTGGACACCGTCGTCTTCGCCCACCACGGCATCTTCAAAATTCCAGCCGTCGAGCTGAACCATGCTACTACTGCCACTGACGGCGCCGCCGACGGGGGTGATCTGGGCCAGTAATACGCCCCGGCTACGGACGGTCGGGATGACCTGGCTGTCGGTATTGAAGGCGATCAGAGCGCGGGCATTGGGGTTCAGCCGTCCGGTCTCGCGCTGATCGTTGGTGGAGCGCACGGCTCCGATCTCGGTGAGGCCGAGCTGGCTGTTCAGGGAGATCAGACCAGGGTAAATGTGCTTACCGCGCACCTCGGTGACGGTGGCGTTGGCGGGCGCGGGCAGGTCTTTACCCACGGAGACGATCTTACCCTCGTCGAGCAAAATATCGGCGTTCTCCAGCACCGTACCGTTACCGACGTGGATGGTGGCGTAGCGCAGCATGACCGGTTTTTCCTGGTCGGGTGCGGGCGTTGGATTTTGGGCACGGATGCAGGTGCAGAGGAAGGTGAGGAAGAGCAGGGTGAACAGACTCCTGGTTTTATATTTTTCGCAGGTCATTTGCGGGGAGGTTGAGTTAGTGATGAGTGGGTACCCGTACGGAAGAGTCATCTCGTATCTATCTTCTTTCGGGGGAGGCACCCGGATTTCGCTAATGGCTTCGCCACCCACTTCATCCGGGATTATGGGAGGCAGGACTCCTTCGGAATCTAGTGTTCGTGGTTTTCCAAGCGGTGATCGAGGGAGTTGCAGTGCAGCATCCGGCGTTTCTTACCCTTCGGCTTCTGCGTCTTGGCACCGGCTTTTTTTGCCTCAAGACTTTTCTGGATGAGGGCGTTGCGCTCTTCCCGTACGGCTTCGCGCATCCTGGCGTCCTTTTCCCGGTTAAAGTACTCGATGCCGTCCACGAAGGTGTGCTCGGCGCGTGCGTAGATGCTTAGTGGGTGGTCATTCCAGACCACTACGTCGCCGTCTTTTCCGACCTTGATACTGCCGACTTTATCGTCGATGTGGAGCATCTTAGCGGGATTCAGGGTGACGAACTTCAGGGCTTCCTCTTCGCTGACGCCGCCAAAGAGGACGGCCTTGCCGGCTTCCTGGTTGAGGCGGCGGGCCATCTCGGCGTCGTCGGAATTAAAAGCGGTCAGTACGCCGTTCTCGTGCATGATGGCCCCGTTGTAGGGAATGGCTTCGTTAACTTCGTATTTGTAAGCCCACCAGTCGGAGAAGGTAGAGGCGGCCACCCCGTGCTCCCGCATCTGATCGGCTACCTTGTAGCCCTCCAGGATGTGGGTAAAGGTGTTGACCCGGAAACCGTGCCGCTCGGCCACCTGCATGAGCATATTGATCTCCCCCTGCTGGTAACTGTGGCAGGTGATGAAACGCTCGCCGTTAACGACCTCCAGCACGGCGTCGAGATCGAGATCGCGGCGAACATTGTTGCCCGCCTTCATAGCCGCACCGTACTCCCTGGCCCGGCTGAAGTAACTCTCGAAGACCTGCTCCACGCCCATGCGGGTCTGTGGATAGCGGTTGCGGTACAGATCGCCCCAGTTGGATTGTTTCACGTTCTCGCCGAGAGCAAATTTGATGAAGCCGTCGGCCCCTTCGAATTTCATCTCCTCGGCCGTCTTACCCCAGCGGAGTTTGATGAGGGCCGACTGACCACCGATCGGGTTGGCCGAGCCGTGCAGGAGCTGGCTGGTAGTCACCCCTCCGGCGAGTTGGCGGTAGATGTTCTCGTCGTTGGCGTCGATCACGTCGAGCATCCGTACTTCGGCGCTCGATACCTGGCTGCCTTCGTTGACGCTGCTCAGGGCAATGTGGCTGTGCTCGTCGATGATGCCGCAGGTGACGTGCATGCCTTCCCCGTCGATGACGGTAGCGCCGCCGGCGGAGAGGCTTTTGCCCACGCCGGATATCTTACCGTTGCTGATCAGTACGTCGGTGTTTTCAAGGATGCCGGCAGCCTCGTTGGTCCAGACCGTGGCGTTACGGATCAGGTACGTTCCGGCGGTCATTGCACCCGCGTCCGCGCCAAAAGAAATGTTGGGGTAAGTCAGCCGACTGACGTAGTCCCCGCCGTCATCGTCTTTCTTCTTGTCCGTTTTCTTTTTGTCCTTTTCCGCGTCGGTGGCTTTGCGTGCGTTGGCGGTAAAGCTGACGACCTTACCGTCGGGGTCGTTACCGCTGCCGGCGTAGTTGCCCCGCCCGGTCGGTGCGCCCACGAGGCGGTAAAAGCCCTCCGCCTCCCTATCGAGAAACCGCAGGGTCAGCAGCCCGTTGGTGGTAGACACCGTGGCCTCCACGCCGGTGGTGTCGGTTCCGGGCATAACCTTCATCTTCTGGCTGCCGGCCTCGCCGGAAACCTTTGCGTTGAATTTTTTACCGTCGATCATCAGATCGTAGCCTGCGGCCATTACGACTGTTTCCAGGTCTTTGAGTGCGAAGGGTTTGCCCTGCACCCAGTTTTGGTACACGGTGGCCTTCTCAGTAAAATATTCCTTATCGGTAACGATAAAATTGGCCAGCTTACCGGCGGTGAGCGTACCCGCCATGTCACTGATGCCAAGCAGCTCCGCGGGTCCGGTCGTGAGGGCGGCGAAGGCGGCTTCGGGGGCGGCACCCTCCTTGACGGCCTTACGCAGCGCATCCGTAAAGTCCACCATTTTTTTGTGCCCGTTGGAAGTCAGCACAAAAGGCACTCCCGCCTTTGTCATTGCGGCCATGTTGCCCGGCGCGCGTTCCCAGTGCCGGAGCTGTCCGAGGTTGACCAGGTCGGCGGCGTAAGGGTCGGAAACATCGTAAGCCTTCGGGAATTTGAGGGGCAGGATAAAGGTGGCACCGGTGGCCTTGATCGCTTCCAGGCGCTGATATTCATCACCGCCACCAACGAGGACGTATTGTTTGCCATATTCATCACCGACCATATCGGCACGCAGGGCATCCTGCCAGTTGCCGCCGGGGTCGAAGATCTGGGGCAGATCCTGCAGGGCGTTCCATGCCTCGATGCTGAGGTTGGTCTCTTCGCCTTTTTGCCCGGCGTACCAGTTGCCGTCGTGGTAAGACTGGCGCAGCAGGGCCATAGATCCCATCCGTGAACTCGGATAGTTCTGTCGCGAAGAGCCTTTACTGAAACTGAGGTGGTGAGCGGCGCGGCGCTTCACGATCACGTCGTTCTCCTTGCCTTCACCGAGGCTGACGATGCTTGCGGAACCACGGCTGATACCGTCGTGGTGGTGAGTAGAGACCAATCCGAATCCGGCGGCGCGCAGTGCTTTGGCGTCTTTGGCGTTGATCTTGAAGATGGCCGCGGCGTCGGTCTCGGAGCGCAGGGCCTGATTCCAGCTGAACGCACCCGGTGTTTTCGAGTCTGTCTGGGGTGGGTCTCCCCAGCCGCCGCCACCCTTTTTCACCTCCGGCATCCCGTATTTCCCGTAGGGCTCGATGAAGCTGGGGTAGACGTGCTTACCGTCAAGCTTTACTTCTACGGCACCGGCGGCGATGCGGCCGCCCGGACCGACACTGACGACCTTTCCCTTGCGAATGATCAGCGTCGCATTTTTCACGGTGTTTTCCGGGCTTACGTGAACGGTGGCACCGGTGAAGGCATAATGCCCTTCCCGCTGATCAAAAACACCATTATACGGGTACGTCTGCTGGCCGCTCAGCAGCGTTGGAGCTGCGACGATTACTGCGAGCAGCAGGGCCAGTAACGACCATTGCTTTAAATTTTTCATGTTTTTGATCTCGTTCTCTGAATTTAGGTATGGTTCCCCACCGGGGGAGACGGTAAGCTAATAATTATTTGCGGGATAAAATTCAGCGGTTTGTCCGTAAGGTTTTCTCCCGTCAATATTCCCGTTCCTCGGTAAGGCCAACCATCCTCGGGGAAAGACAAACCAAACCTTCCTGAAAAAAATTGAACCCTTGTACAACTAACCTGACTTCCCAAGCCTTTAGAAAGGGTTACCGACCCCGGAAGTGACACTATTTTTCGCACCCTTTGCTATTAGCTTCGACGACCCCTCAGAAAGAATTTTACCTCTCGTGATTGAGAGAAGTATTTTAACACCCCCCACCGAATGAACGGAGTTTTCCGCGACACCTGGAACAGCCTATCCCCTACCGAGCACGACGTAGCGACGGCCCTGAGCATTGTCTATGAAGAGCGCTCGGTACTCGATCTATCCCGACTTCTGAACAAGATCGGCCTTCGCCCACCCGTGGGGGAATCCCGCTTTACTCATTCGGTTACCGAGCAGATCGTGCACAAACTGCATGAGTTTAAGGTATTAGACAAACACGACGATCGTACCTGGCGCATCAACGGCGACATCAGCGAAGCGATCATGCGCAAAGCCCACCGCCGGCCGGACTTCGAGCACATGCTGAACGAAGTACGGCGCGAACTCCCCTACAAAACCTACTGGCAACCCTCCGGCCCCTTCGCTTTGATGCGGGAGATCCGGATTGCCTTTTACCTTCAGAACCAATCGAGCTTCGACCGCCTGCAGGGAGAAACGGAAACCTTTTATCCCGATCAGGCTCGGACCGGTATCTTCCTCGATCCTTTATTTGCCGATTTCGATCCCCGCTGGGTCGAGCAGTTGCTGCCCGCCTGGCAGGAGATTAGTGTCCGCAACGCTTTCCGCAAAGCGATTGCCGCCATGGAACCGCTCGACTCGCTGGTGGAATTCCTGGAGCAGCACGAAAATATTCGCGACGAAGAATCCGGCCCGCTGCGTGAGCTGCTCACCGAGGCCTTCGTACTTCAGGGAGCCTGGAGCCGCCTCCGACTGTGGGGCGACCTGGAAACGGACGAATGGCGCAAAGCCGCCATCAGCCTGATCTATCACGTACTGCGCGACGACGACGAGGGGGCTGCTTCCTTCATTGAAGACGTGCGCAGAGGTTACCGCCGCGATTTTGAAGACAAATTCCCCGCTCACCTGGCCGGCTATTTGTACCTGCTCTCCCTGCTGCGCCACGGCGGCGTGAAAAGTGCCGAAGCCATCGGTAAGCACCTTGAGGAAATCGACCCCACGCACAATCTGCGTCTGGGCGGTACCTACCTGGTGCTCCGCTCCCTCTTTGCGTACCTGCGCAACGACGAGCACGGCCAACTGGTGGCTGACGACGGGTTGCTGCGCATGGAGGCCAACGCTTTTACCCTTACTTTTCAGGCTTTGTACCGGATGTGGACCGACAGCTCCACCAAGCCCGTTACGGAAGACTACATCGCCGAGATCGACGCCCTGCGTGATAAGGCCCAGACCAACGGCTACCGCTGGGTGGAAATGGAACTTACCCGCGTGCTGGCCACCAGACATCCCGAAGAAGCCGCCCGCCAGGCCTTCGCCACCCGCGCCGAAGTCCTCAGTAAGGAACTGCATATATTTTCCCTGGCCGACGCCATGCCCCGCATCGAGCCCTGGGAACGCGCCTTGGAGGTACTCGCCAGTATGGGCAACCTGGAACAACGCGCTGAAAAGCGGGCCAAAAAAACCGCCCGCTTCGTCTGGTTCGTCGATTTTGAAAACAAGGAACTCGAACCCCGCGAACAGACGCTTGCCAAAAACGGGACCTGGTCCAAAGGCCGGAAAGTCGCTTTGAAGCGCGTAAAGCAGGGGGAAGTTAACGGCATGACCCCGCAGGATGTCTCCGTCGCTCAGACCATCGAGGAAGATTACAGCAAGTACCACCCCAACGGTCATTACCGCATCCGCTACGAAGACGCTTTGCTGGCCATGGTGGGGCACCCCAATCTCTTCTTGCTCAAGAACCCGGCCGTAGGGGTAGATCTCGTTCGCCGCAACCCCCAGTTGCTGATCGAGGAAGGTGACAGCCGGCTGTACCTCCGCTTCGCGCAGGAGTTTGAAGGCACCGGCGTGCAAGTGGTAAAAGAAACCCCGACCCGCTATCAGGTGATCGAGGTCAATGACAGCCACGACAGCATCCACCGCCAGATCGGTGCCGGGCTCGAGATTCCCAAACGAGCCCGGCATCGCCTGACCGAGGTGAGCCGCAACCTGAGTAAGATCGTTGAGGTGCAAAGTACCCTCAGCGGAGTCATTGACGACATGGACGAAACCAAGGCGGACCAGCGGACGTACGTGCACCTGCTACCCATCGGCGAAACGTTTAAAGTAGAGTTTTTCGTGAGGCCGCTACTGGAGGAAGACCAGTACTTCAAACCCGGTAAGGGCCGCAACAAAGTAATCGGCGATACCGACGGCCATCGCCGCATGGCCGAGCGCCACCTGGCCAAGGAGATCGAAGCGGCCGAGAACGTAATTCTCAATTGCCCCACCCTGCAGCGCATTGTCCACCGTGACTACGAGTGGCAGATCGACGAAGTGGAAGACTGCCTGAGTATCCTGCTGGAATTACAGCCCGTGCGCGCCCTCGACCAGATCGTGCTGGAGCACCCACGTGGCGAGCGCATCCGGCTCGTCGGCAGCGTCGACTTCGGCGACCTCAGCCTGGGTGTCAAGGAAAAAGCCGGCTGGTTCGACGTGGAGGGCTCTTTGCAGGTCGACGATAATCAGGTCATCAACTTCCGCGAACTGATGCAGAAGGTGGCCGAGAACGAACAGAGTAAATTCATCCAGCTCAGTGAGGGGCAGTACGTTGCCCTGACCGAAAACCTGCGCCGTAAACTCCGAGAGATGGAGGGTTTGCTCAGCGAGGGCAAAGACGGCATGCAGCTGCATCCCCTGGCCGCCGGCATTCTCGACGATGTATCCGACCAGCTCGGGGCCTTCGAGGCCGACGTCGCCTGGCGGGAAAGCCTGCAACGCATCCAGAACGTCAACCGTACCATCGCCCGCGTACCGACCACCTTCCGGGCCGAATTACGGCCTTATCAGCTCGATGGCTTCCGCTGGCTGATGCGCCTCTCCGACTGGGGTGTAGGGGCGTGTCTGGCGGATGACATGGGTTTGGGTAAAACCATTCAGGGCCTGGCGATGCTGCAGGCCAAGGCTGAGAACGGTCCGGCCCTGGTGATTGCTCCCGCATCGGTAACCCGCAACTGGGTACGGGAAGCGGCAAAATTCGCCCCCACACTCAACCCCGTACTGCTCGGGCAGGGCGACCGCAAGGAGGCCATCGAATCCGTCGGCCCGTACGATATGCTGGTGGTCAGCTACGGCCTGTTGCCCTTCGAGGGCGAAGCACTGGCGGCCAAGCGCTTCGGCACCATCATTCTCGACGAGGCCCAGGCGATCAAAAACCGGGGCACCAAACGTAGCCAGGTAGCGATGAGTCTCCAGGGTGACTTCCGGGTCGCCACCACCGGTACTCCGATCGAGAACCACCTGGGGGAGTTGTGGAACCTTTTTCAGTTCCTTAACCCCGGTTTGCTGGGCAGCTTCAATCGCTTCAACGAGAAGTACACGATCCCGATCACCAAGAACAACGACAACGAGCGACGGCAGCAACTTCGCCGCCTCATCCAGCCCTTCATCCTACGGAGAAGAAAAGAGGAGGTACTCGAAGAATTGCCCCCAAAAACGGAAGTCACCCTTACGGTGGAGCTCTCCGATGCGGAACGCGCCTTCTACGAGGCACTGCGGCAGCAAGCACTGGAAAGCATCGACGACAGCGACGGGCAAAACCGCCGCTTCCAGATCCTGGCCCAGCTCATGAAACTGCGCCAGGCGGCCTGCCACCCCAAGATGGTCGACCCCAACGTCGACATCGGCAGCAGCAAGCTGGAGCTTCTGGCCGAAACCGTCAGAGAGATCACGGAGAGCGGCCACAAAGTGCTCATTTTCTCACAGTTCGTCCGCCACCTCAAACTCGTGGAAGCCTGGGTTAACGAAGAGGGCCTCGAATACCAGTACCTCGACGGCAGTACGCCGGGCAAGAAGCGCGATGAAGCCGTGCAGGCATTCCAGCGCGGTGAAGGCGACGTCTTCCTGATCAGCCTCAAGGCCGGTGGTACGGGCCTTACGCTTACCGCCGCTGACTACGTGATCCACCTCGATCCCTGGTGGAACCCCGCCGTGGAGGACCAGGCCAGCGACCGCGCTCACCGCATCGGGCAACAGCGGCCGGTGACGGTCCTTCGCTTCGTGAGCGAGAATACCATCGAGGAGAAGATCGTTCAGCTCCACGCGCAGAAGCGGGACTTGGCGGATAGCTTGCTGGCGGGTACGGAGCAAAGTGCTTCGCTGTCGGCGGAGGATCTGCTGGACCTGATCAAGTATGGATAGACCGGATAAAGCTGGACGTTCGTCAGATAAAACATTGCATTAACGAACAACGGTCCTACTTTCAGGCTCAACCCTGACACCACCTGAAATGACCAATTACCACTGCTCTGTCTGCGACAAAAAGCACCCCGTTTACCGTGGCATGGAGATGCCTCCTCCGTCCGCCATTACGAATATTTCGGAAAGGAACCGCCTCCGCCAAAACGAGGCATTCGTCTTCGTCGATGAGCGGCGGCTTTTCGCCAATGCTTATCTCCACCTGTTTTTAGAAGGGCAGCCCGCGCCCTTCTTCTCCTGGAGCCTGTGGGCCGAGTTGTCCGTTAGTGAATACCACATCCTTCAGCCGTTGCTTGCAACCGGTAATCCGGTTAAGTTCCGGGGAAAGTTTTCCCCTCCACCTCTGCTCTATTTCGAGGAAAATGATTTGAGTTGCGACGTTATTTTCTTCCCCGGTTCAGACCGGGAGCCGGAGATCATCGTCCTCACCCCCGGTAAGTTGATGACCGATCAGGCCGCGCCCATCATGCCCGCCCGCGTTGAAGCCCTGATGGCCCGCGTTCATCACTACCCCGAAGACCTGGTGACGGACGATGCGCCGTTTACGGAGCGCTTCAGGGCGGTACTCGATCAAGCCCGGCGGCTTTATCTTGATGAGGGTAAAGACTTTTGCATAAACGTTGAAGGCCAACACGCCGTAAGCCTTCAGATCGGCAGCAGCGCTATCCTCGAAAACGCCGCCCCTGACGCCTTCGGCTTTGGCATCCATCTGCCACTTGATGCTCCCCCAGTAGAAGATGCTAAGACGGATCGGATGCGGCAGTGGCCCGCGAGCAAAGAGTTCGCCTACTTCGACCTAGACGGTATACCGACTTATCAGATTAATGTGGGAGATGCTCGAGACCGGCTTATCACACTCGTAAGTGGACTACTCGTTAACGTTTTCATGATAGACGTGGAGGATGTTGGTTTTGACTTACTTGAGATATAAACCGTCTAAATCAACCCTTCGTAGATATTGTTTACCACCTCCCTGATAAAAGAAGAGTGCTTAGTTGTATCTTCTTTGGGTTTGTTTTTCACATTGGATGGCAGAACGATGGTTGGATCACCGGAGTATTTCCGATAGCGCTCCAGTAGTGCCTCTCCGGTATGCGCGTAAAGAATGACCGGTACTTCGTCCAACCTTTCATTGTATGCTAGTTCTTCCGCGAAGGTGATGCCGGCGATGCGGTCCTTTTCACCGTCCACCATGCGGGAAACGTCGGAGATCACCAGGTTGATGCGATCTTCCGCCTTCGCGCTCTTTCCGTTTTTATGCAGCAAAAGTGCTCTGGCATCATCACTGTTTTGAACCGTATAGGTGAAGATATTGAGACTGTCCAAAATAGCGACCGGCAGGCCGTAAGTAAAAGAATCATCTATCCATAATACCTTGTAGGTAGCTTCTTTGCGCTTGCGTAGGAATTCTATACGCCGGATCAGCTCAAGGTCTTTTTCGATACCGAAAGCCTGAAGTTTTTCCGTCAGACTCTTAGCCCCGGAAAGTTCCCACATAAGCGGTTTTACACTCTGCAGCAAACCGTTTCGGATCTGATTTTTATACCGTAGCCAGCGGAACCGAAGCAGAAAATCACGCGCGGCTTCCGCACCTTTTTTAAAGAGGCGAAGCTTGTCTTCCTGAGAGATACCAAAGTCCAGCCAGTTAAAATCATCGACGTTAATGTATTCGATCAACTCCCGGTATTCGGGATTTTTAATCAAGAACTCGTGATCCCGCAGGTTACGAACACCGTCGAAAATGTTGCCAACGAAACTGCCGATGCCCGTCGTTGACCGGCTTGCTTTACGGTCCGCACCCAGTTTGATTCCGACGGTAGGCCGGTTGGGAATCTGGTCTTCTTGGTGGAAAAGATCAATCGGGAAATTGGACATTACCCCTCCGTCAACAAATAAGACTTCGTCAGGCAATTCTCCGAGATAATTGGCGCGTCCGGTCCAGTTCTTACGTACCTCCGCCTCTATTTCAGGGTTTTTCTTTGCCCAGGAAAGAGAAGCGCCGTACGGCTCGAAAAAAAAGGGAATAGACATAGAAGCACGCACAAAACCCGCCGGGTTCTGTGTCTTATGATTTTCGTAGTAGAGATCGGCCATGTCCGGAAAGTCGACCTTGGTCTGGGTGGTGATATCAGCAGCCACGATGGCGACTTTAATACCGAGTTCTGCGGCCGTCAGCCGCCGTCGCTCGTTACCGTTATTGTCCATCAGTATCAGGTCTTTTTTCAGACACTTCAGATTATTTTCCAACTCGCCCCAGGTCTTGTGAAAGAGAAGATCGGAGAGCCAGATCTCAAATTTTTTGCCCGGATTGATTCCCAGGTCTTCCATCATCTCATCGGCATTGCGCATAGCATTGTACGCCATTTTAAGTACTGATCCGTTTGCGAGGGAATTGACCAACGCCCGGGCATCCTTACCGCCGTCAACGAAGTCCATGAAGTCCTTATCGACAATTTTTTCCAGTATCCTCAGACTCTTTTTCTCGCTCGCGTGGCCCGTATCGGCCATCAGCAGGGTATTTATGGAGCCCGCACTTGTACCGCCGAGGCTGAGGAAGCGAATCCCCATTTCTTCCAGCACGTAGGTAAACCCAACCAGCGCCATGCCAAGTACGCCACCACCTTCCTGTACCAGGTTGACATACTGATTTCCTTTTTCGTCAAAAACGTCGGAAAATCGAAACTCTTCAGGACACTCCGATTTCTTTTCCTGGAGATCGATTATGATGTCCAGTACGCGTGAGGTGTAGGCTTGGGTGGGCATGAGATGTTTTTCGGTAATGGGTAATGTCGTGAAAATACAAATTGTTACACTTTTTTGCGCGAACGCGGGATGCAGAGATTAACCATTAAAAAACCAGCAGTATGAGCTCTTTTCATCCGACGATTAAACATAAGGCGGTTAGTTACTAAACTCACTGTTCCAAAACCTCCTCTGCACCCGCGGCCGCGCCCTGATAGTCAGATGGTCCGTCGTCCAACTGCCAAGTAGTCCGCAGTCTACTTAGCTAATAGCCTATTGACTGCTGGCTAATTTTTGCAACTACCAACCCCACCCCCTATCTTCGCCAGCGAAAATTCGCTAAATTGCTTTCCCGAAGAAAAAGACGTGGCCCGGGCCATCGACGAAACTAATCGCGGGCTAAGCTGTAAAGTATAAAATTCAAGTTATTTCATGCAGCATCGAATAAAGAAAGTAGCGGTCCTCGGCTCCGGCGTAATGGGATCGGGCATTGCCTGTCATTTTGCCAACATCGGCCTCGACGTGCTCCTGCTCGACATCGTCCCCTTTAACCTCACCGACGAGGAAAAGAAGAACCCCGAAAAGCGCAACAGCCAGGCCGTCAGTGCCCTGGCCACGGCCATCAAGTCGAAGCCGGCACCTCTATTTAAGAAGGATTTCGCCAGCCACATCACCACCGGTAATTTTGACGACGACTTCGAGAAGATCGGTGACTGCGACTGGATCATTGAAGTGGTGATCGAGCGCCTCGACATCAAGCAGCAGATCTTCGAGAAGGTCGACAAGCACCGCAAGGCCGGTTCGCTGGTGACCTCCAACACCTCCGGCATCCCGATCAAGATGCTGGCCGAAGGGCGCAGTGCGGACTTTCAGAAGCACTTTTGCGGCACGCACTTCTTCAACCCGCCGCGTTACCTGCGCCTGTTCGAAGTAATTCCGCACGAAGGTACCGACCAGGGCGTGGTAGACTTCTTCATGCATTACGGCGACGTCTACCTCGGTAAGCAGACCGTACTTTGTAAGGATACCCCAGGCTTCATCGGCAACCGCATCGGCGTCATGTCGGGCGTACAGATGATGGATCTGACGGAGAAGTACGATATGACCATAGAAGAAGTCGACGCCATCACGGGCAGCCTCATCGGCCGCCCCAACACGGCTACTTACCGCCTCCAGGATCTTGTCGGTATCGACACCAGCGCCAAGGTTTCCGAATTCGTGATGGGCAACGTCTCTGACGACGAGTACATCGAAACGGTGAAGGGCAAGGAACAGCCGAAGTTTATGAACTTCCTGCTGACCAATAAATTCTACGGCAACAAATCGGGCCAGGGTTTCTATAAGAAAACCAAGCAGAAGGATGAGCGGGGCAAGAGTATCATCCACGCCCTGAACCTGAAGACGATGGAGTACGCGCGGGCTACCCGCCCCAAGGCTCCGATCGGCAAGAATAAGATGATCGAAGACTTCCGCAAACGGATGCAGAGCATCGTCGGTGGCGAAGACAAGGAGAACAAGTTTTTGCGCGAGTACTTCGCCGGTTTGATCGCCTACTCCGCCAACCGCGTGCCGGAGATTGCCGATCATCTGTACAGCATCGACGACGCCATGCGCACGGGCTACGCCTGGGGCCACGGCCCATTTGAATACTGGGACGCTATCGGCCTCGACGAGGGCATCAAAATGATCGGGGAAACTGGCGGCAAGGTCGCCGACTGGGTCAAGGAAATGAGGGCTGCCGGCCACGAGAGTTTCTACAAGTTGGAAGCCGGTAAAACGCTTTATTACGACTTGGAAAGTAAGTCTTACCAGCCCGTCAACAGTCTGAGCAATTACATCATCCTGAATACGCTGCGCGACGCCGCTCCGGTGCTTAAGAACGATTCCGCCACCGTCCACGACCTGGGCGACGGCGTGATGTGCGTAGAGTTCACCTCCAAGTCGAACAGCATCGACGATGCGATCGGTCAGGCGATCTCCGAGGCCATCGACAAGGCGGAAGCGGAAGGCTGGGCCGGAATCGTGATCGGCAACAACGCCAAGAATTTTACCGTAGGTGCCAATCTGATGAACGTAGGGATGCTCGCCATGCAGCAAGATTTTAAAACGCTGGATGGGCTGATCGATGGTTTCCAGCAGCTTAACATGAAGATCAAGACCTGCAAGGTGCCCGTTGTGGTGGCCACTCAGGGCTACGTTTTCGGCGGCGGCTGTGAAATAGCGATGCACTGTGATGCGGGCATCTACGCGGCGGAAAGTTACATCGGCCTCGTGGAGGTCGGTGTCGGCCTCATCCCCGGCGGCGGCGGCACCAAAGAGATGGCCCTGCGCGCCAGCGACAGCTACTTCGACGGCGACGTGCAGATGCCGACCCTGCTGAAGAACTTTCAGACGATCGCCATGGCGTCGGTTTCCACCTCGGCGTCCGAAGCGTTCGACTACGGCTACCTGCTCGAAGGCAAAGACTTCGTGGAGATGAACGTGCAGCGCAACATCGGCGAAGCCAAACTGAAGGTACTGGAACTGGCCCGCGAATACGTGGCCCCCAGTATCCGTACCGACATCGAGGTGCTCGGCCGTGCCGGGCTGGCCGCCATCTACACGGCGATCAACGAGTTCAAACTCGGCAAGTACATCTCCGAGTACGACGGCATCGTGGCCGGTCATGTGGGCAAGATCCTCTGTGGCGGCGAACTGACGCAAAGCCAGCAGGTGAGCGAGCAGTACTTGCTGGACCTCGAGCGGGAGTCTTTCCTGAGTTTGCTGGGCAACCAGAAAACGCTGGAGCGGATTCAGTACACACTGCAGAATAATAAGCCGCTGCGGAACTAGCCCCCTCCCTAACCCCCTCCCTACGGGGGAGGGGTTATTTGAAAACGCTACGCGTTTTTATGGTAAAGGGGCGTGAACCGGGCAGCATTGCTCTAAAAGCTAATCCACTGCATCCCGCGTCCGCGCCCAAATTCTCAACTCAACAACTAAAGCACCAGAAAATGGAAGCTTACATAGTAAAAGGATTCCGCTCCGCCGTTGGCCGCGCCAAAAAAGGAGGATTCAAAAATTACCGTTCCGACGACCTCGCCGTCGACGTGATCAAGCACCTGATGAGCACGGTGCCCGAGCTGGACCCCAAGCTGATCGACGACGTCATCGTCGGTTGTGCCAACCCGGAAGGGGAGCAGGGTTTGCAGGTCGGTCGCCTCATCGCCGCCCGAGCCCTCGGTAAGGAGGTGCCGGGTATCACGATCAACCGTTACTGCGCCTCGGGCCTGGAGTCCATCTCCATGGCCGTAGGTAAAATCAAAGCCGGTTTCGGCGACATTTATCTCGCCGGTGGAGCCGAGAGCATGAGCGTTATTCCGATGACGGGCTACAAGCTCAGCCCCAGCTACAAAGCGGCGATGGAAAACATCAACTACCACGTCAGCATGGGCAAGACGGCCGAGGCCGTGGCCGAGAAATACGGCATTACGCGCGAACAGGCCGATGCCTTCGCCGTGCGTAGCCACGACCGCGCCATTGCGGCCATCGACGGTGGTAAATTCGACAGCCAAATCGTGCCCGTAGAGGTAGAAGACGTCTACGTAAAGGACGATAAGATGGTCAAAAGCAGCCACGTCGTGAAGATGGATGAAGGCATCCGCCGGGGCACCAGCATGGAAGGCCTGGCCCGCCTGCGCGCCGTATTCAAGCAGGGCGGCATCGTTACCGCCGGTAACTCCAGCCAGACGTCCGACGGAGCCGCCTTCACCCTGGTGATGAGCGAGCGCATGGTAAAGAAGCTCGGCCTGGAGCCGATCGCCCGCATGGCCTCCTGCTCGGTAGGCGGCGTAGACCCCCTGTACATGGGCATCGGCCCCTGCGTTGCCATCCCGAAGGCGCTGGAACGCGCCGGCCTGAAGGTGAAAGACATCGAGCAGACGGAACTCAACGAAGCCTTCGCTACCCAGGCGCTGGCCGTGATGAATACCGTTGGTCTCGACCCCGAGACGGTGAACGTGAACGGTGGCGCCATTGCCCTCGGCCACCCGCTCGGCTGTACCGGTGCCAAGCTGACCATTCAGCTGCTCGAAGAAATGCGTTTACGCGACCAGCGGTATGGCATGGTAACCGCCTGTGTCGGCGGCGGCCAGGGCATTGCCGGGGTGTTTGAGCGCTTGGGCTGATCTCTAACCCTATTTGCTCTTGTGGGTGTGAAAACAAGTCCCGGAACCGTGGTTCCGGGACTTGTTTTTTGTCACCTGGTTGGGCTGGAAATGCGTCGGTGAAGGGATGGTCAGATCCACGCGCTGTAGCATTAAATAATCCAGGTCGTACAATTGTCACCTTCACTTGCTCTAGCCGGGGAATACGGATTACTTATACTTATCCGCTTACGAAAACATTTTTTTCTCCCCCACCGGTGACCTTCCCGCGGAAGTATGCTAAACAGCAGCCCACCGGCGGTGCTCAGAAGGCAAGCGGTGGCCCGGGTTTATGCCCCTGCTCCTCCTACTCTTTCATCGCATCCCGCGTCCGCGCCCAAAAACCTGCGCCATAAAGGACAAACCCCTACCTTCGTCCCATGGCAAAAGAAAGAGAAGACCTCGTCTATGGCCGCCACCCCGTGCTCGAAGCCCTGTCTTCCGACCGGCCGGTGGACAAGGTGTTCCTGCAGCAGGGTACCCGCGGGGAATTCGAGAAGGAACTGCGCAACCTGTGTAAGACCCAGGGCGTCCCCTTCACCGTTATTCCCCAGGCAAAACTCGGTCGCATGACGCGCGGCAACCACCAGGGCGTGGTCGCTCAACTCGCCGCCGCCGCCTACCAGAAGACCGAAGATCTGCTACCACTTCTCTACGAGCAGGGGCACACGCCCTTACTGCTTCTGCTCGACGGCGTCACCGACGTGCGCAACCTCGGCGCCATTGCCCGCTCCGCGGAGGTGTGCGGTGCCCACGGCATCATCATCCCGCAAAAGAACAGTGCCGGCCTGACGCCCGACGCGGTAAAATCGAGCGCCGGCGCCCTGCTGCGTCTTCCCGTCTGCCGCGAGAAAAGCCTTGTCAACACCATTGGCCTGCTACAAATGAGCGGCGTGAAGGTTATTGCCAGCGACCTGGGCGCGGAGCAGTACCTGCACGATCTGGAACTCACCGAACCCCTCTGCATCGTAATGGGTGCCGAAGGCGAAGGCATCTCCCGGGGCGTTGCCAAAGCGGCCGACGTCACTTTCAAAATCCCGCAGGCGGGTACGCTCAACAGTTTCAACGTGAGCGTAGCGGCGGGCATTCTCCTCTTCGAAAGCATGAAGGCCCGGATGGCCGGCTAAGAAGCCTTGCTTCAGCAACTACGCTAGAGATTAGTCGACCTTGGCGGTAAGCGGGTATTTAAGTCCCTCGTAGCTCTGCAGCACCGCCTTCACGCTACCGACGCTTACCGGAGATTCGATCAGTACGGGCAGGCGGTTCTGATCGTCGCTGACGTAGATCTTCATTTCATCGCCTTCCTTGAACACCTCTCCGGCAATGAGCTGGGGGCTGAACTTCTGGGTGTTGTATCGGCCCACGCCCCGGACTTTTTTGTTGGCCTCCGGACCGAGATACTTGAGTTTCAGTGAATGGATATCACGGTCCATCAGAATTTTCACGGGAATCTCCTGCCCCTTCTTCATCTGATTATAGTCGAGATTGCGGGCGTAATAGACGATGGAGATCATGTCGTGCATACATTCGCCCAAATCGATGTTCTTGGCTTCCAGTGCATCGCGGGTTTTACCCCGTTCACTAACGGCTTTACGGGCGGACTGATCGAAGGTGGTGCGATCATACTTGGTGTAGCCCCCCTCGTGAACGTCCTTGATGTGAATTTTCGGCAGCAGGGTTTTCTTATCGAGATAGCTTTCGTAGTTGTCGCGGACACTGTAGAACCATTCATAGCTTTCATAGGTACGGCCCCGCACCATGATATGGTAATCCTCGGGCAATTCGTGCACCAGAAAAGTGACCTCTCCGGCGGGCACCCAGACGAAATTCCAGTTGTAGTAGAGCTTATAGACGATCTTCTCTCCGGGCTGAAAAACGTCGTTCTCGGTTTCACAGATGTCGGGCAGCGCGTAGGGCGGGTGAAAAGTTTCGGGGGTGACCCCGGGCGCGGCCGCGGGTGCCGGGTAACTGTTCAGGGGAGCGAACCGGGAGAAAGCCGGCCCCGTTCCGGGCACCGTGGTGTTGGTAAGCAAGCCGGTGGGCAGGACGAGCAGCAGAGCGAAGCGAAGTAAGAAGGTTTTCATAATCTATAATTTAAGCAGGATCTTCCGTTCTGCCGTATTTTTTGACGACGAGGAAATACCCTGGTAACGTCGGTAACAAAACATTAACCACGAACAGCGTTGTAAAGGCCGCCAGCGTGGCTACCGCCGCTTCCGGAGAGTCGTTCCAAAGTAACAGACCGAGCTCGGTCCGGGTTACGAGGTTGACCCCGGGGGGCATCGGGATCCCCGCCTGCACGAGGTATATTCCGGCAATACCGGCCAGCCCTTTCCAAAGTGGTAACTCCAGCCCGAAGAACCAGAGCAACAGATAGAGTTGCGTACAGTAAACGCTGAATCGCAGGCAGGCGTACAACCCCGCCCGGCCCATTAAGCTGGTTTTAACATTACCGAGCCCCTCATTCAGCTCCATCGTCTCCACGCTGAACCGGCTTTCGAGCCATCCCAGCCCTTTGCGTATCAGGGGTAGCCCGCCCCACCAGCCGATAAGCAGCAGCAACGGACCTACCGGCCAAAGCCACGCCACGGCAAAGGGCAAACGCTCGCGCAGCAGCCCTCCGGCGGTCCACATCAGCCCCGGCCAGGCGAGGAGTAGAAAGGCGACCCACTGGCAGGCACTTCCCAGCAGGCTTGAGGTGATGACCCCGCCCCACTCCTCCCGGTCGGCCACCAGCAACCGCCCCCCGATCTCCCCGATGCGGTTGGGGGTGGCCGCGCTCAGGCTTACCCCGGCCAGCGTGGCGCGCCACGTCCGACTAAATTTCCAGGGCAGAAAAACCGCCAGCAGGATGTGCCACTTTCGCGCCTCAAGCCACCAGTTTACGGGCATCAGCACCACGGCCAGCGCCAGCAATTTCCATTGCCCGGGCCGGGCGAGGGCGGCACCGAAGTCGGCCCAGTTCAACTGACCGCTCAACCGGTGAAACTGCCAGGCAAAGGCCCCAAGCACCACCACACTGAGCAGCCGCATGGCCCACTTCCGAAGGCGTTTGTTTCTATTTCTACTCAAAGTATTTGTTAGGAGACGTTAATTATTACCGTACTTTGTGGCAATATCCGGTTGAAACCGCATTTGTGCCGTCAGGGGTACGAACTCTTCAGGTTTTGTATTTCATGGCATACTTACCGGGCTACCGGCCCGCAAAATTACAACATTGCCCCTCCCCAAAAAGAAAAAGGCAGAAGCAGCTCCTTACCGCATTCTCGGCATCGACCCCGGCACGGTAGCTTTGGGCTTTGCCGTGGTCGAAATCCATCCCAGATCCCGGCGGATCATCGAGATTGGCGTACTTAAGCTCGGTAAGATGAAACACCAAGCCGACCGCCTGGCGACCATTCACCGCCGGATCACCCAGGTGATCACCACCCACAAACCGGGCTTGATGGCCATCGAGGCCCCTTTCTTTGGCAAAAACCCGCAGTCGATGCTCAAGCTTGGCCGCGCTCAGGGTGTCTGTATGGCCGCGGCGATGGGCTGTGGTGTTCCCGTAACCGAGTATTCCCCCCGTAAGATCAAACAGTCGGTCGCCGGCAACGGCAACGCCAGCAAGGAACAGGTGGCCGCCATGCTCGCCAACGAATTCGAACTGGACGATTCCCGCTATCTGGAGGATGCGACCGATGCCCTCGGCGTGGCGATGTGCCACTTTTATCAGACGCGGGGCGTGCTTGGCGGAGCAAAGAAATTTTCGGGTTGGGAAGGATTTGTGAAAGCCAACGAGAAGCGGGTAAAGAAATAGGTTCTTAACAAATTATCGGTAATTGGTGACGTGAAGCTGAAGGTTCGGAAGCCTAAAAGCCGTATAATTGTTACATCTTTGGCCATCTTTACCAACAATCGTTGCGCTACCGCCCGCAACCATTAATTCGTAATTCCGAATGACCGACCAAGTAGTCAACAACACCGACAAATACCGCTTTGAAGGACAGAGCGGCTCCCTGCTTTCCAAGCTGGATTACCGCCTGGGACTCGAGACCATGGCGCTCGTGCATACCGAAGTACCCGAAGAGCTTCAGGGCCAGGGCATTGGTAGCGGGCTGGTGCTTGCCGCGCTGACCCACGCCCGCAAGGAAGGGCTGAAAGTATTGCCCTCCTGCCCCTTTACCGCCGCCTACATCAGCCGGCATCCGGAATGGAATGATATAGTGGGGGAGGTTTGATGCTTGCCGTATTCTTTTTCGTGGCGGCAACGCAACTTTTCCTTTGGGCCTACTTCCTGAAGGATGCCCTTCGCCCAGCTGACCGACGGATAGCAGCCCCGGAAGCTCCCGCCAGCCCAGTCAGCGTTATCGTTTGCTTTCATAACGAAGAATCGTCGTTATGGAAATGCCTGCGGGAGATTCTCCAACAGAATTATCCGGCCGGCTTTGAGCTCCTGGCGGTAAACGACAACTCGACGGATGGCTCGGCGGAAATCGCCCGGCAAATCGCCGCCCAAGACACCCGCGTCCGTATTCTACATCCCGGGCCGACCCGGCCGGGCAAGAAAGATGCCCTCGCCTTCGGCATCGCCCGGGCCCGATACGAATTTCTCCTGCTCACCGATGCCGATTGCTACCCCACTACCAAAAACTGGGTATCCCACATGACCAAGCCTCTCCACCAGGGGGCGGACGTAGCCCTTGGGCTGGGCCTGTACAATGCTACCGACCTAAACGGCCCGATTGCCTGGCAAAACTTCGAAGCCAAATACGTTGCGCTGAAGTACATGGGCTTCGCCCGCCGGGGCTTGCCGTATATGGGGGTCGGCCGTAACCTGGCGTACACCAAATCTTTTTTCCGGCGGGCCGGTGGCCTCGAAGCCCACGCCGACCTGCCCGGTGGCGATGATGACCTGCTGATCGCCGGTGCCGCCGGCGACACGGTCGTTGCCCGGGTTACCCACCACGACAGTGCTACGCTTTCCGTACCCGCCGAAAGCTGGGCGGCATTTTTTCGGCAGCGGCGGCGGCACCAGTCTACCGGCTGGCGGTACCGGCCCGTACACCAGGTGCTGTTGGGTTTGCTGGCGCTAAGCCACGGTCTTTTTTTTTTGCTGGGGCTTTTATTGTTGTTTACGTCGTGGTACTGGTTGGCGTTGCTGATGTACTTAATTCGTTTCTTTTTCGTATTCCGGGCTTACCGCGTATTTTACTTCCCCTTTCATGAGGGAGGGGGGAAGCCAAGGATGGTTTCGGGACTTTTATACCTTATTATTCCGGTTTTGGTGGCTTGGTATGATGCGTTGGTGGGGCCTTTTTACCTGTATCTGGCGCTTGTAAGTTTACTACCGGCGAGGCGGTGGTGAACGTGGCTGAGGGGCTCGTCTCTGACCTGATTTTTGTAAAACCGGATTAAATATAATTCACCCCATCGTTACAGGGGATAACGGCGCAACGCGCCGTGGAGATAAACATCATCGATTGGTCCGGGACAAAAGTCCCGGGATAATCGGGTTGAGTCCCTTCATGATTTCTATCCACCAGAGCCAGTATTGAATCATGCCTGAATGGTCCGCTCCATACCCTGACGTTAAAAAAAAGCCAATGTCTACCAGAAAAATAGACCACATAGTCTACACCGTATCCAACCTCGAAGCCGCCATTGCCGACCTGACCACCAGGCTCGGCGTGAGGCCCGTCATCGGCGGCCGCCATGACACCCGGGGCACCAGGAACGCCCTCGTAAACCTCGACAACGGCGCCTACCTCGAGATTCTGGCCGCCGATGACGAGAACACCGCCGTCTCCCCACCCCGCTGGATGGGCGTCGACGTCCTCACCGGGCCGAAGATCACCCGCTGGGCGCTTAAGTCGGACGATCTAACGGCGGATGCCGCCATACTCAAAAACACCGACCCGGTGCTCGGCGAAACCAAAGCGGGTTCCCGCCAACGCCCCGATGGCAGCTGGTTGCGCTGGCAACTGATCATGCCTACCGCCACGCCCGAGGTCGATGTGCTGCCCTTTATGGTGGACTGGAGCGGATCGGACGTACACCCCCACGAGGTATTGCCGGACACGGGCTGCGGGATCATCAACCTGTTTGCGCTGCACCCTGAGCCAGGGGAGGTGAAAACCACGCTAAACACGCTGGGCTGGGACATGCCGGTGTTGTCAGCTCCGGAGGCGGGCTTGCGGTTGGTACTACGGTGTCCGGCGGGGATTGTGGAGTTGTAGCAGCCCGGTTGCCGAGCCCCGTACAGGTTGGCTCGGCGGCCGGGTGGAGCCAACCGCTTTGTTGCCAGACCGACGACCAAAGCTGCGCAGGCGTTTTGCCGACGAGCTTACCCTGCTTTTCACCCGTCTTTGCATCCCGCGGCCGCGCCCCGGTAATCTATCCCGCCGTAAAAGCGTTACCCTTGGGTATATCCCTTAAAAAAAACAAGTGCATGTCTTTCCGCAACAAAATATTCACCGGTCTGATAGCCGGTCTTGGTTTCCTGGTTCTCACGGCCGCTACGGTAAGCCCGGTCAACGATAAATTTTTCGAGATCATGAAGGCCATCGAGGTCTACACCAACGTCTATAAAGAGGTGAATACCTACTACGTAGACGACATTGAGCCCAACAAACTGATGCGCACCGGCATCGAAGCGATGGTTGAATCACTCGATCCCTATACGAACTACATCAGCGAAACCGACGTGGAACTGGCCCGCCTGCGCCAAAGCGGCAAGTACCAGGGTGTTGGTGCCAAGATAGAATACATCGACGGCCGGCCCACCATCATGACGCTGTTCAAAGACCAGCCCGCCGACAAAGCCGGCCTGAAGACCGGTGACCGCCTGCTGATGGTGGACGGTCGCGAAACGGCCGGTTATAACCGCGAGCAACTCGAAGAGATCATGCGCGGCTTCCCCGGCACCACGATGCAGCTGACCATCGAGCGCCCCGGTGGCGGGCAAAAGAAACTGGATCTGCTACGCGGTGACGTCAGCATCCCCAACGTCCCGTACAGCGGCATGCTGGAGCAAAACGTTGGCTACGTAGCCCTGACTACCTTCACCCAGCAGGCCGGCAAGAATGTTCGCGACGCGGTAGCCAAGCTTCGCGCCGATAATCCGGAACTGAAGGGCGTAGTGATTGACCTGCGCGATAACGGCGGTGGTCTGCTCAGCGAAGCCGTCAACATCGTCAACATCTTTGTGCCCAAAGACGAACTGATCGTGACCACCAAGGGCAAGGTCCGGGAGTGGGACCGCAGCTACAAAACCAAGGGCAATCCGCTCGATCTGGAACTACCCGTGGCCGTGCTCATCAACGGTAAATCCGCCTCCGCCTCCGAGATCGTCAGTGGTTCGCTGCAGGATCTCGACCGGGGCGTACTCATCGGTCAGCGCAGCTACGGCAAGGGCCTGGTGCAGAACATTATGGAAACCGGTTACGGCAGTCGCGTAAAGATCACCACGGCCAAGTACTACATCCCCAGCCTGCGCTGTATTCAGGCACTGGAATACCGCGACGGTAAACCATTCGACATCCCCGACAGCGAACGGGCGGTATTCAAGACCCGTTCCGGGCGGAAGGTGCTCGACGGCGGCGGCGTAGCCCCGGACATCGAACTACCCGTGCTCGGCGGTAAGGCCATTACCAAGGGCCTGCTGGAAGAACACGTGATCTTCGATTTCGTCAACGAGTGGGTCACTAAGCACCCGACCATAGATTCCGTGGCCGACTTCCATTTCCAGGACTGGGACAAATTCGTCGGCTTCCTCCAGCGCGGCGACTACGAATACACCTCGAAAGCCGAGAAAGCCCTCGCCGATGCCAAAAAGCAGGCTGAGGAAGAAGGCTTCGACATCAGCGCCCAGCTGGCCGCTATCGAGGCGACCGTGGAGCAAAAACAACTCGCCACCATCCAGGATTATAAAGCCGAGATCATTAACATCATCGAGAAGGAGATTGCCGGTCGTTACTACTACCAGCGGGGGCAGGTACAGATGGGGCTGCGGAACGATAAAGAGGTGCAGGAGGCTATTGCGGTGCTTAATGAACCGGCTCGGTATGCCTCACTTTTGAAACCAGCTAAATAATGGATTCGTTTCCGATGGATAAAACCGCTTTCAGGATTAATACTTTTGCCGAAGCGGATAACAACACGGCTTATTGGTTGAAGCAGCCTCCCGTAGAGCGGCTCCGTGCCGCTGCTTTTCTTATTCGGCAAGCTTTCAATCTCCCCCCTGATGACCCAATGCGGTTAGATCGTAGGTTGTTCAGAATAAAGCGACGTTCCATGAGCAACAATATCTTCAATCCTGATTTTCAAGATTTTATTAAAGCCTTTAATCAGCACAACGTTAAGTATATTTTGGTTGGTGGTTATGCCGTAATTCTGCACGGGTATAGCCGAACAACGGGTGATATGGACATCTGGGTTGAGGCTTCGTCGGAAAACTACCAAAACGTGGCTAAGGCCTTTCATCAGTTTGGTATGCCGGTGTTCGACATGGTTGAATCTAAGTTTCTTGCAACAAAAGACTATGATGTATTCACATTCGGTTTGCCACCATCGGCGATTGATCTAATTACTGATTTGAAAGGACTTGACTTTCCCGAAGCTTATGAGCGCTCCACATTACACGAATTTGACGACCTGATAATCAGGGTAGTTGATTACAATGATTTGATCGCCGCAAAAAAAGCCGCAGGAAGACCAAGGGATATCAATGATATTGAAAAATTGAAAGATGGACACGAATAGATGACCAAACTCCTCACCACCATCCCCGTCTTGTCTTCCACCGACCTGGCCCGCGACGTAGCCTGGTACACCGAAAAAACCGGCTTCCGCAACGTATCCGTTCAGGAAGGTTACGCCATCATGCAGCGGGAGAACCTGGAGTTTCACCTCCAGTGACATCACGGTACCAAAGACGATTCCGTGCTGGCTGACGATGATGCGCATTCAGGTAACCTGCATCCTTCCCCTCTTCGAGGAATTTGTACGGCGCGGTACCGTCATGCCCGACAAACTCCGGGTGGGGACGGACTGGGGGACGAATGATTTCGGCTTCTACGATCCGAACGGGAACGCCATCTTTTTGCTGGAAGATGTGACCTAAAGCGCCTTCTCCATGCAAACGCTGTTCTCCATCTTCGCATACTGTCCGTAGTTTGGGATAACCAAGTACCCTTGCTTTTCGTACAGGTGAATAGCGTAGGGCTGGCGAACGCCGGTTTCCAGTACGCAGCGGGTGTACCCCAGTTCGTCCGCCCAGGCTTCCAGTTCGTCCAATACCGATACGGCGATGCCCCGACCCCGCGCATCGGCTTTGGTGAACATCCTTTTAACCTCCATCGTCCCATCCTCGAAGTGCTTGAGGGCACCGCAGGCCACGGGGGCCTCCTTATCGTAGGCCATCACCACATACTTGATCTCCTCAAGGCCGTTGTACTGGTGATAAAAGTCGTGCTCCTCCTCATCGGTGACCGCAAGGTGGGCGTCGAGAAGAACGACGAGGGAGCGGAAATCTTCGTTATTGTTTCCGGTTCGGAGCAGGGTCATAGGACACAATTTACGGTACGGCCGTGGAGGCGGTACTTTCTAGCAGCAATCACGGATGATACGGTTCGGACACGAATTTCTTTTTTCACCATGGTGGAGAAGTACCCTAGTGCACGCCGCCGCAGCCGATTGGTGAGCCGTCGGGCAGGGCCGGGGCGGCAGCAACCTTAACGCTCGTTGGATCAGCCAGGAAATTATTGATCTCCCGGGCGATGTACTGATGATGGGCGGCGTCGCTTCCGCCATCCGTCCGGGCTTTACCGGACGCGCCGGCGATGCGCTTTAATTCGTGCAACGCACCCGCCCGTACCTGTTCTCCGGCGCTTCCGTTGGCCGTGGCCTGAATTAAGTGGGCGACAAATCGTTTTTGCCCGATCTGCGCAATTTGCCGGTGATAACCTTTGCTCGAAGTTGCCAGGAAGTCATCAAGCCGATCATTGATGTACGTCAGGTACTCCGTCAGTGAAGGCGTAGCATCGGTACCATAAAGTGCGTGCTGCTCCACGATCCGCGCCAGGCGGTGGTGGTGCAGCAAAAACTTCAGGTTATTATCGGCGGCGGTTTCGGCCATCGCCAGCGGATCGAAAGCTCCTCCGTTGTGCGTCTTGAACAGTTCCCGGTCGCGGGAGTACCCCATGGCCGAAGGAGGGATAAGCCCCAGCAATTTATCGTTGAGCGACAGGGCTTTTGGCGACATCGACTTAATCAGCATATCAACGGCTGCCCGTTGCCGGTCGGCGGCAACGGGCCGAACGCCGTTCCCGGTACCATCACCCTTCACCGCGTAGGTGTAGTGATAGCCACCGATCTGCTTGGCGAGTGCTTCCACCTGGTAGCGGTGCATCAGGTAAACCGGCACGAGTACTTTTTCCAGCTCGGAAACGGGCATTCCGTCGGGGATATTATCGAGGCCGAAGTTGTTCAGGGCGTGTTCGCGCAGGTCCATCAGGCGATCCATTTCGGCAATCGGGTCGGTGCCGTTTTCCCATAGGTGGGCATCGGGCTGCATGCTGCCTACCGGCCGTGCGTCGGCGTCGGAGATATATTTGAGGCCAAGTCGGTCGTTACCCGCCAGAATTTTCCTGAGTTCTTCGGCTTCGTCGGCTCCTTCAGGAAAATCGGCGTAACCGTACATGATCGTCCGCTTATCCCACTCGCCGATACCGACGGCGTAGGCCTGGCTAAAGTCGACTTTCCCGTCTTTCAGGGTAACGTAGGGGTGCGGGTAATCCATCACCGAAGCCCGGTCGTTCGTACTGGCGGCAAAGTTGTGGGCCAGGCCGATGGTGTGGCCAACCTCGTGGGCGCTCAATTGGCGCAGGCGGGCCAGCGCCATTTGTTCCAGGCGGGGATCGGGCGTCGTCCCGTCTTTACCGTAAGCCCTGATCAGGCCCTGGGCCAGCAAAAAATCCTGACGGACGCGCAAAGACCCCAACAGGACGTGCCCCTTAATGATTTCGCCGGTACGTGGGTCGGTCACCGAGCTACCGTAGCTCCAGCCGCGGGTGCTGCGGTGCACCCAGTTGATGACGTTGTAGCGCACATCCAGCGGGTCGGCGCCTTCGGGCAGTACCTTCACCCGGAAGGCGTTTTTGTAACCGGCGGCCTCGAAGGCCTGGTTCCACCAGCTGGCCCCTTCGAGCAGGGCGGATTTTACCGGTTCCGGCGCGCCCCGGTCGAGGTAATAAACGATGGGTTCTACCGGCTCGCTCATGGCGGCATTCGGGTCTTTTTTCTCCAGCCGGTGGCGGGGAATGACGCGCTTCACCAGTGGCTGATCGATGGGCGTGGCGTAGTCGGCGTAGCTGCGGGCGTTGTAGCCGGAGCGGGGATCGAACGCACGCGGGGTGTACTCATCGTCGGGCAACTGCACGAGGCTGTGGTGCAGGCGCAGGGTGAAACTACCGCTGGTGGGCGTCACGCTGCGCAACTGGCGGCCGGTGGCTTCTCCAACGAAGGTGAGGCTGGCTTCGAACTCGCTGTTGAGTGGGAAATTTTTGGTTTTATCGAGGTAAACGGCGCTGCGGCCGGCGTCGATTTTATAGTTGCCTTGCTTACCCCTTTTCAGGCGGGAAGCTACACCGTGGGCATCGGTCATCAGCAGGGGCGTAAAGTCGATCAGCACGCGCTCGCCGGTTTTGGCGGCCACCTTGAAGCCGTGGATGGTGGACTGGGCAAATGCGTCGCGTACGCTGGCGACCTCGTCTGGGTTGTCGCTGATGGCTCGGTAAGCGAGGTTGCTTTCCCGAAGCATCACCTTGGGGCCGACGCGATGGAACTGCACGACGCGGGTGCCGCCAAGCTGGTTACGATCCAGGCCAATATCGTTGCTGCCCAGGCCGGCGGCGAGGCTGTTGACGTAGAGGAAGTCTTCCTTCCAGCGATCGATTTCCAGGTAAACCTTTCCTTCTTCTTCGGACCAATAAACGTCGAAATACCCGGGTATCTTCTGCATCTTGGCCGTTTTGGCGGCAATGTCGGGCGTTTTGACGGGGGCTTTCTGGGCGCGGGCGCCGGTGCAAAGGAAGGTTAACAGGCAGAGCAAGTACAACAATCTCATTCGATAGGCTTTTTAAATTGGAGACGGAAGGTACAGCGTTTAGGGCTCAGGTGGCGAAATCAGGTGTTTAGAATTCGGTTTTCAGAGTTCAGCCTTCGGTTCTCCGCATCCCAAAATTGGTTACTGAACCGTCAATCCTAATATTCCCTCCAAAGCTTAAGTCGCAGTTCCGTCCGTGCCTTACCGCCCTCGAACCGACTGGCGACATCTTCGAAACCGGGTGCTTCCCATTTTGAGACCGGCTCTTTGGTAAAGCCGTAGGGCTCGGTCGGGATGCCGAGCATATTACGGTCAAGCTCTCCGTTACCGTTCAGGTCGTGGAAAGCGGCCAGAACGTAGGTGCCCGCCGCGGGTAAGGAAACGTCGAGCTCTACCGTACCATTCCTAGAGGCACGAACGACGGAGGCAATCTCCCTTTTGGCCGCAAAGTCTTTAGCGTTGGCGTAAACGGCCAGTCTTACCTCGCCTGCTTTCGCGCAGGTGCTGCTTACCGATACGCTGATGGTCTGGGGAGCGCAAGGAAAGAGAAACAGAAGGGCGATGGAAGTGAGTAGCGACATCAGATCGTTGGATACGTGTTGTAGTCAGTTTTTAACGCGATTAAAGCTATTTTATGGTGAAGCTGGCGTTGTAAAGTCCTTTGCTATAAGATAGCTTCCCCGAATATCCCGTTTAAAAACACGTGTGGCTTCTTCCTTTCCGGAAGAAGCCACACGTGTTTTTAAACTAAACCCGGGAAAGGGATCTAGCAGTAGCGGTCGAAAGCCATTTTGAGGTTCTCGGCGATGATCTCGGCGGAGCGGCCTTCAATGTGGTGGCGCTCCAGGAAGTGAACGAGTTTACCGTCCTTGAACAGTCCGATGGCGGGGCTGCTGGGTGGGTAAGGCAGCAGATGCTCGCGGGCCGTGGCGGTAGCTTCGCGGTCGACACCGGCGAATACGGTGTAGAGGTTGTCTGGTGCGGTTTCGTTGAGCGAGGCCATCTTAGCCCCTGGTCGGGCGTTGGCGGCGGCGCAGCCACAGACGGAGTTAACGACCAGCAACGCGGTGCCTTCTTCAGCGCCGAGGGCGGCGTTGACGTCTTCGGCGGAAGTGAGGCTGGTGAAACCGTGGGCCGTCAGGTCCTTGGCCATGGGAATTGTCAGTTCGACGGGATACATATGGGAAGTATTTTTATCGTGGTTATTCTGGCTGCTTAACCGAATCCGGTTTACCGCGGGCTTCGTAATTTTGTCCGTGGCCGGATGGTACCGCTGCTATATTTACAACTGGATTCCATTTTTGGTTGGCCCGCTCTCTTAAATCAACTTTTGCCGATGCGTCTTTTCTTACCGCTTGCCCTGTCTTTTGCCGGCATTCTTTTTTTTAACACCTGTACCAAAGACTCCCTGCCCGAGCCCACGGCCACCACCTGCGACAACACGACGCCTACCTACGACGCGGAGATCCGCCCTATCATCGAGCGCACCTGTGCTTACAGTGGCTGCCACCTGGGGGGTGCCCCGGGCGTATACGACAGCTACGGCGGGCTGCGGGCCGACCTCGAAAGCGGGCTGTTCCGGCAACGGGTGATCCTGCGTAGAAGCGACCCCAACGTGGGCATGCCACCGGATTATTCGCCTGAAGACCGGCCGCGTAACCTGACCGACGAAGAACTTTTCATGGTTGAATGCTGGCTCGACAGCGGCTTCCCGGAAAATTAACCGGTATTTCCCGACCCGATCCAAGATCTGAATAAGCCCTGCTACGCAACGTCCCGGATGAAGCCGTGGCCGTGCACCAATAAATTCAACAAATAGCCGGGAGGTCCCATCCCTGCTCTCTAAAACTTTACCTTTGCATTCCCGCGTTCGCGCCACCTCCTGTGCGTACGCCCCTTCTGAATAATAACCGCGATGAAACATTTTTTACTGCTCCTGGTGCTTGTTAGCTGCACCCAACTCAGCGCCCAACGCGAACGGGTTTACCGGACGTTCAAAGACACCCGCGTCGTCAATGTTCACAGTGTAGAGACGTTGCCGAAGGGGAAGCTCGACGTTCGCATCAGCCACCGTTTTGGAGACTTGCTGGGCGACAACGGCGGCTGGGCGACTTTTTACGGGCTGGAGGTGGCGCAAGACGTGGCGATCGGTGCCGAATACGGATTTACCGACCACCTCAACATCGGCATCTACCGTGCCAAGGGAGCCGGTGCCACGCCGGAGAGCAACATCGGCCTGCGCCAGAACCTGAACTTCGTCGTCAAGAACCGTTTCCTTTACCAGGAGAAAGAAGGTTTTCCCCTCAGCGCCACGCTCGTGGGAACCGCCACGATGAGCACCGCCACCAAGATCGACGATAACCAGGACCTGATCCAAAGCTTTCCAAAATTCGCGCACCGCATGGCTTTCAACGGCAGCCTGGTGATCGCGCGTAAGTTCGGCAACAACCTCAGTATCCAGTTGGTACCGGGTGTTACGCACCGCAACCTCGTGCCTTTCGCCGGCGAAAACACGCTGTTCAGTTTCGGCGGTGCGGCACGGTACCAGATATCGAAAGTGATAGCCCTGGTCGCTGACGCCACCCTGCCTTTCAGCAACACCATCACCACCGAGAACGGTTACAGTACCCCCTTTGGCGCTGGGTTGGAATGGGATACGGGGGGGCACGTATTCCAACTCAATTTTACCAACGCGACGGGGATTTTTGAGACTGACTATATCCCGTACACCACGTCTAACTGGGGAGAGGGAGAATTCCGGATGGGGTTCACCATCTCGCGGTGGTTTAACCTTTAAGTTGACGATAATTTCCGAGGGTGTGTGCATTATCCAAGTAAAAAAGTCATGAAGTATCTGTTGTTTTCGCTGGTTTTGATCTCCCTGATGGCGCTTTCGGGTCGGCCGGACAAGCTGCCCGTTGTCGATGCCGACACCCCGGTCTACGACGCGCTCCGTTCGTTGGGGACCCCCGAGCGGGCCGACGTAAAGGTGCGCCCGGTAGCAGGTGCCTCGGCGGAATTGGGCGCGCGCCTGGTGCTGAAAGGGCTGCGGGCCGGCGGTGGGCAACAGTCCGCTCACTTCAAATGTACGAGCTGTCATAACGTGGTGCGGGAAGACCCCGTACTGACCGTTCCCGACCCGGAGGCGCGCCTGGCGTACGCCGAGGAGCACGATCTGCCCTTTCTGCCCGGCACGACTTTGTGGGGTGCGGTGAACCGTGAAACCTACTATAACGGCGATTACGAAAAGAAATACGGCGACCTGGTAAAGAGTGCCCGGCGCGATCTGCGCGGGGCCATCCAGTTGTGCGCCACCGAGTGTGCGCAGGGGGAACGGCTTAATGCGGTAGAGATCGAATCCGTCGTGGCTTACTTGCACACCATCGGGCTGAAGCTCAGCGACCTGCCGGAAACGGCTCCTCCGGTAGACCAGGTCAACCGGGCGCTGGGGAACAGAGACGCGGCGGTCGGGGTGGTAAAAAGGTTGAAAGAATCCTACGCTCTGAGCAGTCCGGCAACCTTTGTCACTCCCCCCGAAGACCGCGTAAAGGGCTATCCCGGCACCGATGCCGGGAACCCGGACAACGGCCGTGTTCTTTATGACCGCGCCTGCCTGCATTGTCATGACAATCAGCGGTACAGCTTCTTCGAGCTGGGTAATTCGGAGAGCGATTTCAACTATCTCACCAAACACTTCCCCCGCTACTCCCGCTATTCGGTTTATCAGGTCAGCCGCTACGGTACCAGCCCGATTCCCGGAAAGCGCGCCTATATGCCGCACTACACAAAAGAGCGGATGTCTAACCTGCAGCTGGAAGAACTACGGGCGTTTCTGGAAAAGGCGAGTGCGCGTTAACTCGATCAAACCAATTGAATGGCTGTCAGAATGGTCGAACTTTAAGTTTTAAACTAGAGTAGTCCGCAGGCAGCTTAGAGTCTTCAAAAAATCACCCCACCTGCAACGTCCGGTCAAAAGCTCCGATCACGCCGATAAGATCATTCGGCAGAAAAGCGTTCATCACCTCCTCCAGCGCGGGCGCTACCGGACCGTAAAACGCTTCACCGATGCAGCCCGCCATCGCCGCCTGGGTGTCGGTATCCCCGCCGAGAGAGACGGCCAGCCGAATACCATCCACCAGGTTCTTGGAGTCGAGGAAGGCAATGATCGCCTCCGGTACGGAACCCTGACAGCTTACGTCGAATACGTATTCCGGGCGAATCTCCTCGATGGTCCGCCGAAGATTGTAGCCGAAGGTATCGGTGATATACCGGCGAATGTCTTCCTTACCTCCGCCCCGTCGGGCCAGGAAGATGGCGGCGGCAATCGCCTGCGCGCCCTTCACGCCTTCAGGATGACCGTGGGTAGGCACCGCTGAAGCCTTGGCCTGGGCCAGCACCGTTTCGAGGTCGTTGAACAGCCACCCGACCGGGCTCACCCGCATGGCCGAGCCGTTGCCCCAGCTGCGGTACTCTTCCTCCAACTCATCCCGCATCCATTTGCGGAAAGTGCCACCATAGCCCGCGTCGGGATAACGGAGAGCATAGTCTTTGATGGTTTCTCCGTAATCCTTTTGGTGAAGGATGGCATCGGCCACGGCAACGGTCAGTACCGTGTCGTCGGTGAAGTGACATTCGGGGGTCAGGAGGGTGAAGTCAGTCGTTTTATTCGGCGGTAGGATCCTGCCCGCAATCTTACCTGCCGAGGCCAGCTTCATTTGCAGCTTACCGGCCACGGCGCTCTTTCCCTCAAAGCGGCTTCCGACGATGTCTCCGAGAATGGCTCCTTTCATGATCCGGGTGTTGAACGGGGTGAAAACAAGGGCTGAGTGATTGCGTTCCAGAACCACTCGGCCTTTGTTGGGCTAACAAAAAAATCTAGGCGAAAAATTACTTATTCCATGATTATTTTTCCCCGCCAGACCGTGCCTTCCCGACCCTGCAACAACTCAACGCCGTACCAACCCGCAGGCAAAGTCGCCGTTGGCAAGTCGTACCGGTTCCGCCGCAGAAAACGCTGGTGCAACAACCGGCCGCCGGCGTCGTACAGCCGCAGTTCCGCACCCACGGGCAGATCTTTTAGCCGTATGTTATTTCCCGTCCTGGCGGGATTAGGGTATACCTTGATCTTGGCGTAGCGATCGGTAAAGTGGACCGTAGCGACGTTCGAGTAGGCAAACTGCCCGTCGTGGTCCACCTGCCTCAGGCGGTAAAGGTTCTCTCCCTCCCGGGGTGTTTGGTGCGTAAAGCGGTAAGCGGCCTGACCGGAAGCGTGTACCCGACCGATACCTTCCCACACATCGCGGTCGTTGAGGTACTCGACCTCGTAATGACCGGCCCCCTCTTCGCGGGCTATCCGCCATTCCAGCAGCACGGTCTTCGCCTGAGCGCGGGCCGTGAAGGGAGCCGCGTAGGTGACCGGCAGGAGCGCTTCCGCTTCCATCATGGCCGCCAGGTTGCGTAGGTAAGCAGCCTGGTAATAGATGGCCGGTTCGGTGATCTCCCAGCTGTTTTCAGGATAACCGGTATTCCAGTCTTTATAAGCTTTCATGGCCGGCTCTCCGGCGGGTGGAGAGATGCTGCCGACCGTGAAGTTCTTGTTCGGCCCACCCGCAACAAAGCCGGGGGCAGGACCGTAGCGGCTCGTTTCGGAGTTGTCCCATTCGGTACCGTCGTTGAACCAGCTGTGGTAGATTTCCCGAATCCCCCGGTCGGCTCCCCGCCCTTCCATTCCGGACAAATAAACCAACCCCAGGGCATTTACGCCATGGAGGTAATGAACCATGTTGTTTGCTTTCCGGTTGAAGCCGGCTTCGCTACCGGGTACAATGTTTCCCCGCCCCATGACCCGGTTGAGGTTACCATAGAAGGAGGCCAGCATATTACTTCCCCAGTGAAATGAACTTTCCGGCATATAAGCGCGGTACAGTCCGTCGGGGTTAAAACCATAGAATCCGTTCCAGTCGTCGCGCACGTGCGGCGTCATGCTGGTCCTGATGGCGTTCACGGCACCGGCGTGCGCACCCGGTAGTTGCAGGTAATGCACCAGGGCCGAAGTCAGTTCGTTTTTATACGGCCCCCACCAGCCGCTGTTGATGTACTCCGCATCGGTAAGGTTGTCGCGCACATAGTCGTTGTACACGGCCTTCCCGGTAAGCTCAAACAGGTGAACGGCGGCGTTGAGCGCGTCTTCCCTTTGGGCCTGCCTTCGCTCTTCCTCCGATCCGCCACCGTCGGCATCACCGGATTTTATGGTGCCGTCGTCGCAGTTCGTTTCCAGGGCACCGGCGTTATTGGCGGCGAGCCAGTAAGCGAAGGTCGCCTCGGCCTCGGCTTCTATCTCCCCGGCGCAGGTACTCCACGCGCCGATCTCTCCGAAGACGGTGGCCGCCTGGGCGAGCATGGCCGACGCCGCGATGCTGGCCGAAGTGCAGATGGGGCCATAGTAGCGGCGGTCGGTGTTGGCGCTGGGGGGCGCGGCGGCGTTGTCGGAGTGTTCGATGCTGCCCATCTTGAGGATCACGCTCCCGTCCGGATTGATCATTTTGCGGAGCCAGTCAATCTCCCACTTCACCTCGTCGAGTAGGTCGGGAATTCCGTTACCCGATTCAGGGATGTTCCAGGCATCGGTGAAGGCGGCGGGACTTTCCACGTAGGCCCACAGCAGTGGCTGCACCGCACCCTTGGCAAAGGTGACGTATTTGTTGTAATCGCCCGCATCGAACCATCCCCCGGAGAGGTCGCGGCGCAAACCGGCGTTCTCCCGGTCATTGACGTAACTGCATTCCGTATCCTGCAGCGGGTTGTTGAAGTTCATCCCGTCGGTCCAGTTGCTTTCGGCGAAAGGGGCGGTCTTGGGGGCGTTACAGCGGTTGTAAAAGAAGGCGCGGCCGGCGTCTTTCATGACTTCGGCGTACACGTCGTCACCGATCACGAAGGTGGCGGAGCGCTCTCCGGAGCCGGGGTCGAAAACGTAGTAGTTGCCCGGTGTGGTCAGTTCGCTGAAGTCAAGCCACCAGCCCCGGTCGCCGGAGACGGCTTGGGTGGCTCCGTCGTTCCAGCGGGCGGGGGCACCGGACCACACGACGGCATCGTCGCCGGCGTTCCGGACTTGCAACAGGGCGGAGGGCGTGAAACTCAGGGAAGCGTTTTGACCCGTTTGGGGGTCGGAGAGTACGGCGACTTTTTCGGCGGCGGGGTAATAACCAAACTGGTCGACGTGGAGGAAGGGGCTCGGTTCCTGGGCCGACAATGTCCTTAAGCCCGCCAGCAGCAGGCAACAAAAAATGAACACACTTTTCATCATGATCGTATTTTTCGGGGCAGTAGTAGTAAGCTAAAGTTACGCCGCTCCGTCGTAGCGGCCAAGTCCGTCCTGAATTACGCAAGTGAAGTAGGCGCGGCCGCAGGTGCGGAGAAAAGCATGTTTAAGGAGCAGAGAAAAGCTCAGGCATACACTCCGTTGAGCCGGTCGCCCAAGCCAATGATCTCTTCGCGGCGGGCCAGTTCTTTCAACCAGTTGGCGGGGATGGCCGCTGCGCCGTAAAGCAGGGCGGCGGGAGCACCGGCTACGCAGGCGGTGGTATCCGTATCCCGGCCGAGGTTCACCGCCAGCAAAACGGTTTCCCGGTAACTCTCCGCATTGAAGATGCACCAGAGCGCGGCTTCCAGACATTCGACTACGTAGCCACTTCCCTGCACCTGCGTTCGCGCCAATTTGGCAAAGTCCGCCCTGATGAGCTTTGCCAGAGCATCCAACTCCTCGATGGGCAAGTTGGCCACCATCAGAAAATCGAGCAGTTCGCGCCGGGCCTGATCCAGGGATTTCTCTTTCGTCTCTTTTCCGACGATGTGGTGACAAAAACGGAGGTACAAAAAGCAGCAGCACGCCGAGCGGATGTGGCCGTGGGTAAGGGCTGAATGCTGCCATATGGGGGCGAACCACTCCGCCACCGGCTTATTGCGCAGGTAAGCGTAGAGGGGGAAGATGCGCATCAGGGCACCGTTGCCGTTGTCTTGCTCGGAAGCACCTTCGTTTAACTTTGACAAGCGCTCGAATTCCTCGTCTTCAATGATGTTTTTCAATTTGCGAATAGAACGTCGGGTAGTATTGCCAATATCAAATACCTGATGGTCGGGGGTCCAGTAACCATGCCATACATAGTTGATCAACCGTTTCGACTGGTCCACCAGGTCAAACTCACCCGTTGCCAGACTCTCCGCCAATCCAAACGCCAAACTGCTGTCGTCGGAGAAGTAGCCGGGCGGCTGGTTGTAGGTGCCGTAGCCCCGGATGTCGGTCACCGGGTTTTCGTCTAGTTCGGCGCGGGTCTGAAATTCTACGGGGACGCCGATGGCGTCGGCTATGGACAGGCCCAGTAGGGCGGTGGTAATTGGGTTCAATTGGTTGGTGTTTTGGTGCTATTGGTCGGTTGAAACTCAACTTTTCCTGTAATCCGGCATGCGTAAATCCATTAGGTTGGGAATTGCTTCGGTTGCGCTGAGCAGGAAGCCGGGTAAATCGTGCAAGCCGTGTTTCCCCGCCAGGATGCCGACGGTGACCGCCGCTACGGAGTCTACATCACCGCCTAATTTTACGGATTTTTGTAACGCGTCAAACGCCGATTCGCTTTCTCGCAGGACGTATAGGATACAGCCCGCAGTGTATTTCGAATCGGAAGGTACACCACGGATTCCCGGTAAGAAGTAAGGCGCTGAAATTGGCTGCGGACCGCAAAGTACCGCAAAATCAGCCTTAGTTAGCTGGTCGTACCGTGGTAATCCGTTTACCGCAAGCAAGTAGTCTTGAAATTCCTGGTCGAGTTCAACGCTGCGCAGGCAATAGCCGAACGCGTCCGTCGCCGCCCCGTCAATAAGCAAAAAGTGATGCGCTGCCCGCGCGACTATCTGGCTACTCATCACCGCGTGCGGGTGCGGATGGGTAGCCCGGGCGTTGACGGCCGCGTACTCATTGATCAGATTCCCGGGCAGCAGGCCCAGCGGTACGGCCCGCATGGCCGGGGCGTTGCCGGGATTGGGTCGGTTCCGCTGGAAGTCGCGGATCTCTTCTATGGTCTTCTCCCCGTCATAGTACCAACGCATGGAGCCGTGTCCATTGCGCCCGTGCCCCTTGCGGCGGATACCGTCCTTGTATTCGTCTTGCCACTTTCTAATCAGCAGTTCCTCCGTAAATGGCTCTTCCGCCATCAGGGCTTTTACCAGGCCAACGGTCATTTCCGTATCATCGGTATAATCCCAGGCGCAGTAGTTTTCCGTGAAGATGGCCCGCCGTTCTTCTTCAATTTGGATCCGGTGGCGGGCATTCACAAAGTGGGTAAAATCTACGTTGACCCTGATCCAGTCGCGGTCCTGGAACTCTACGCCCGCTCCGAAGGCGTCGCCGATTGATAGGGCGTGGAGGATGCCGGTTATGCGGTTCATAGGTGTTGGTCCGGTATAAAACGTTGCTAGATTTGTGGGTTTAGAATTCTTTCAATGGTGTTGATCGTCGCCGTTGGTACGTTGGCTTTTTTCGCAAACTCCGGCCAACGGCCAACCGCATCTCGAACCTCATCAATAATTTGTGCTGGCTTCTTGATTGAAAAAGTCTTCGCCAAATCGAGAAGTTGCGCTCGTCCCGGGCTTTTGCTTTCGCCAGCCACCGTCATGCTATGATAGCCATGAGAAGACTGGGAAAAGGTAAGATCGTAAGCAGGAGCTAACCACCAATTGCCCGTTTCGCCCATCAGGAAAGAAATGTTCTTGCTGTGATCATCCCGATTATGAGCAAAGACGTTGAAAGCTGCGAGGCGAAGGACTTTGGCGCAAGCTGTACGGTCTTTTTCCAGCCGGAAAGCGGCATCCATAACGTGCCCGTAATCCATATTAGTGAGCCGGAAATTATCGTGCATCAGTCCTGCGGCAGAGTGGAGGTGCAGCCGGTCGTTTCCAATGCGGTCAAAGCGCTTGGTTCCGAAGAAAACGCCGCCAGACTTTGATTCAAAGAGCCGACTAGGCATCATTTCCAGTCCGCTGGCCAGGGCCATTTCGTGGTAAGCCATTTCCGTACGAGCGATATCGGTGGGATCGAACGTAGCCGAATACTTGATGAGCCAGTGTTCATAACCTTCAGGTAAGTCACCAGTGTTCGATTGCAACCGATCGGTCAAAGGATCGTAGCCTACCACAATCTTAGGCCGCGCACCTCCGGAGGAACCACCTAATTGTATCAACTCATCGAGCATCCCGGAGCTCTTACCGGCAAGAACCTGTTTTGACGCCTCGGCAATCAGGTCCAGATCGAACGTAGTAACCTCCTCCGTCAAATTATCCTTTACGGGGTGGTAGCTCAGCGCACCAGGGCCGTTTTCGCCAACAAATGCCAGCCGGTCCAGAACGGTGACATCTTCCGAACGCGTTCCGCTTTCCGTGAGCTTGCGGTCTAACAGCAACCTTCCCCAACCATCTGGCAGCGAATCGGCAAAAACACCAAATAAGCCGTCAAAAAACTCCGTGCCCGTTCTTTGGATTTCGATTATTTGGTTCAGGTGTAGCGGAGATAGCATCAGGTCCCGAGCCAGAAAGTCCGGGAAAAATTTGAAGTAAACTTTCTGGTCACGCAGCACAAGTTCTCCCACCTCCAGGGGAGCTCCGGAAAATCTGATTTTTACGGTGACTCTTTCCATTTACTTTTTCATTCGGTCGCTAAACAGTTTTTCGATCTCCGCCAAATTCTCGATTGGCTTCAATACTTCGTCAAAATCAGCCAGCCTATCCAGCAGCTGAGTGATCAACAACAGGTTCTCCAGGGAGATCTGACCTGTTTGCTCGAACCGGCGTAAGCTACCAAGAGAGACCCCGGATCGGCGGGCCAGCTCGGCTTGGGAATAGCCTTTTTGTTTACGTAATTGAGACGCTTTCTCCGCCAGTTCCAGCATCACATCGGCCGGTTTTTTAAGAACACTATACCCATTCATTAGTACTCATATTTTAGTAAAAATACTAAAAAATAATGATTATTACTAACATTTTAGTACAAAAGTAAAACAGTTAACGGTTTGATTTATGCCTCAAAACTGTTTACCTAAAATACTCCGTCTTACAAATATCCTCCTTAAATTCTACCGCCATCGAATACTACACGGTCTAAAAGTGCGCAGCGCGTCTAAACAGCCGCAGGGCCTCCCTAACTCAAATACTTAGCCACAATAGGCATCCGCCGTCCCATACCAAAACTCTTACGGCTAACCCGCAGCACCGGCGCCGTCTGGTACCGCTTAAACTCGTTGATGTTCACCAGCCGCAGCGTCCGTTTTACCAGGGCCTCGTCGAAGCCCATTTCGATGATGTCCTGCGGGCTTTTGGTTTTCTCGATGTACTGATAGAGCACGGCGTCGAGCTGGTCGTAGGGCGGCAGGGAGTCGGAGTCGAACTGGTCGGGTTTGAGTTCGGCGCTTGGGGGTTTGGTGATGATGTTGTCGGGAATCACCTCGCCGTCCTTATTAATGAAGCGGGCCAGCTCGAAACATTCCGTTTTGTACACGTCGCCAATCACGCTGAGTCCGCCGCACATGTCGCCGTAAAGCGTACCGTAGCCGACGGCCATCTCCGATTTATTGGAGGTATTCAGCAAGATGTTGCCGAATTTATTGCTGAAGGCCATCAGGAGCATACCGCGCGCGCGGGCCTGTAGGTTCTCCTCGGCAAGGCCTTCCTCTTTGGCCCAGAAGTGGGGCTTCAGCACGTCCATGTAGGATTCATAGATGCTTTCGATCGGCACGAGGTCGTACTGGCAACCGAGGTTCTGGGCCAGTTCGCGGGCGTCGTTCACGCTGTGGTCAGAGCTGTACTGGCTCGGCATCAGGATACAGCGGACGTTATCCGGGCCAAGGGCGCGGGCAGCAAGCACGGCCACCAGCGCGGAATCGATGCCACCACTAAGGCCGAGTATGGCTTTTTTAAATCCGAGTTTACCGAAGTAATTTTTGATCCCCGTCACGATGCCGTCATGAATCAGCGTCATCTTGTCCTTCAGCTGTTCGCCGCCGACGTTGTCCTTACCGTCCACCTCACCGGTGTTGTACAGGCGCATGCCCTCCTCGAAGTAAGGCATCTCATCGATCACCGTCCCGTCGGCGTGCAGCACCAGGGAAGCACCGTCGAACAGCACCTCCGTTTGCGCACCGACGTGGTTGACGTAATACATCGGCAGGTTGTAGCGCAGGCAGTTGGCCTGCATCACGTCGATGCGTTCGCGGGCCTGGCCGTAAGAAAACGGACTGGCCGATACGTTTATGATCAGGTCGGGTTTATGCTCCATCATCTGATCCATCGGATTGATTTTGTAGAGCGGATTCTCGTTGCCCACGTTCCAACTGTCTTCGCACACGATCATCGCGATGGTCTTGTCCATATAGCGCACCACGTTCCACTCGTGGGCAGGCTCGAAATAGCGGTATTCGTCGAAGATGTCGTAAGTCGGCAGCAGCGTTTTGTGTTGCACATTCTGCACCCGCCCCTGGGCCAGAAAGTAAACGCTGTTGTAAAGGTCTTTGCCTTCCACCACCGGGTTACGGGTGATCGAGCCGACCACGATAGCGATACCGTCGGCAATCTTTGCGAGATCCTGAATCACGGCTTCGGCCTTTTCCACAAAGTCTTCAAACTCTAAAAAGTCACGGGGCGGATAACCCACGGTGGCCAGTTCGGGAAATACGACGATGTCCGCCCCCTGCTCTTTTGCCCGGGCGGTGTAGTCGGCTATTTTCCTGAAATTCCCGACGAAGTCTCCGACGATTACGTTGATCTGAGCAAGGGCGATGTTCATGGTTGTTGCTTTGATTGAAGCAAAGATAGGGGATAGTTAGTTTAAAAACAAAGTTAAGTAGATTTCAGTTGTCATTCGCCGTTTACCATTTGCCGTATGCATACGCGACGGGGTCAACCATTGACAATCATCCCTACTTCACCCGGTCCAGGCCCGCTTTAGCCAGTAGGTGCAGCCCGATCTTGTACTCTGCCGGCGAGATGTTCAGGCAGGTCTCGAAATGTTTGCGGGCGGCGGATCCGTTCTTCCGTTTCTCTTCGATCAGGCCGGCCTGCAGGGCGGCTTTACAGGCGTAAAAGGCCGGATGATCGCGTCCTTCGTCAACGGTTTTGAGGTAAAAAGAGATGGCGCCATCGTAATCGTTGAGGCCATCGAGTACGCGGCCGGTGCGGTAGAGATGCTCCAGCTTTTCGTTTTCGTTCAGGGTACTTACATCGATACGGGCCAGTTGGGCGCGGGCGCGGGTGCAATAATTTCCGTCGAAAAGCAGGCGCGCGCGCAGCAAACCCGGGTTCGGAGCCCGTCCCTTTGCGGCTTCGCGGGCGGCATTCTGGTCTCCACCCGCCTGACTGCCACCACCAATGCGGGCCATGGAATTGTGGTACCTTTCTTCGTCTCCGGTCAGCAAGTAGGCCCAGGCGACCTTTTGCTTGGCCTCCTCCTTGAAATGACGACCGACGTAACGCACGTTGAACGACTGGAAATGAACCCGAGCGGTAGCGTCGAGCGTACGTAGTTTTGCCAGCCCGAGCATGAAGTCGAGATACGGAAAGTCCGCCATATCACCACCACGTGGCTGGTCTTCGAGTACGCGCAGGGCGAGGTCGTTGCGGCCGCTGCGCATGGCCAGGTTGCCCAGCACGAAACAGTGAATGGGGTTTGTCTTCGGCGTCAGGCCGAGCCTGGATATTTTGGCGAAGGCCGCGTCGGGCTCACCCGCCAGGTGAAGTTCCAGAAAAGCGTATAGCACCTGGGTTTCCAGCAGAAAGGGGCTATCATGGTCGGTCAGTGCCAGTTCCATCTCCGCACGTCCCTCGGCAATGGTTCCGTTGAGTGAACTGAAGAGTTCGACACCCCATTTGTACTGCGGTGGAATACTGCCCACGGCTGCGTGCAAAAGGCCCAGATCTTTATAGGTCTGCAAAAAGTCGGGAAAGTATTTTGCGTTGGACCGCAGCAGTTTATTCGCCCTGTTGAGCTCCCGGAAGGCCGCCAGGTGACGCTCGAAACGCAGGTGGATCAGGCTGCGGTGCAGGCGGGCTTCCGCCAGGGCGTAGCGGTGGTAAGGGGAGTCATCCTCCCCCAGTTCCAGGGCGTCGATGCGGCGGTCGAAACGGGCTGAGAGGCGTTCGTCCATCCGTTCGTCTCCGGTGAGATAGAGGCGAAAAAAATCGAGGTAGCTCTCCAGGTGATGGGTGGCCAGGTTGTTGGGGCTGCGGCGGCGCAGCGCATCGATGTCTTCCTGAGCACCGTCGAGCTCCAGCGACAGCACGCGGTCGTAAATAGCGCGGGCGTGGGGGGTGAGTTCGTAGTAGTACTCCGAATCCCCGGCCTGAAGACAGCCGGAACAGCCGAGTAGGATCAGCAGAATCAGTCTATGCATAGCGGAAGTATATCTGGTCAATGGCGGTAGCCAGGTTTCGGTCTTTTGCGGTCACGGTGTTGTCCGCGTCGTGGGTCGTCAGGCTGATGCTGACGGTGTTGTAAACGTTGCTCCAATTGGGGTGGTGCCCGGCCGCTTCGGCAGCAAAGGCTACCTCGGTCATAAAGGCGAAGGCCTGACGAAAGTCAGTAAACCGGAAATCGCGGCGCAGCGCGTTGTCGGAATCGATCCAGGACATGGTTTGAGTATCTGAGATTATTGACTTGCCGGACGGAGGTCGTCCTCCCGGTGTTTACACGACGCAAAGGTAAGGCCGGCCAGTACAAAACGAAAAGCCGGAGCAAAAGTGCTCCGGCTTCAGAAAATAAGGTTACAAAAACAGGAAATTGTCAATAGGGTGCAGATAACTTTTAAGAGGATGACTTTGAATGTTGGGGAGTTAGGTGTTTAACATCAACCGCAATACTATTTGCTTTCGATGCTACAAATATAAAGCGCGCACCATAAACTAACAACCATGTGCGTATTTAAATTCAATTAATGCTAAAAATAACTTTTATGCGTATACTAAATGGTTCGTTCTCCCTGCTATTCGCATTATGTTTTTGCACCTGCGTTCGCGCCGCTTCCTGCATCGACTTATCGCAATGTGTACAAGCCGGAAGAATTAGGAGTGAAAATCGTAATTTTACGGTTCAAGTAAAACGAAACATGACCGAAAACCAGGTAAAACCGAAAAAGTCTAAAATGAAGATCCTGATCTACGTCATCCTCGGCCTGGTGTTATTGACGGTATTCCTCGAAATGTCCGGCGTAGCCGACGTGGCGGGCAAGCGGGAAACGGAAACGATCATTGACCGGCCGCACCAATAGCATTTGAACAGGAATTTTCGGGCGCGGGCGCGGGTGCAATGAATTAGTCACCTTTGGAGCGTACTGGCCGAACACGAAGTCATGGTCGTAAGCTGCCGGGGTTCGTTGTTCATCACGGGTCCAGGCGCTCCGGTACCGGTTGCATGATGCGATGGTACAGCGGTGGCGGGTACGCGGCGTTTCCGGACCGTTTCCTTGTCATGCTCTGCTATCATTAATCAGGGGATACCACCGCTGGGTTGTTGCCCAAACAGGCGCTAGAAATAGTTTTCAACGCCCAGGTTCCGAAACGGCCAGGGGATGGACGCCAGAATGACCAGCAGGCCGAGCAGATAAAAGGTGCCGATGGTCTTCCATCCTTTATTCAGTTCCGCCTGGCGCTTGGCGCGGGAGTAACCGATGGTGACCAGAGCGATGCCAATGAGCATCCCCACGAGGTGCTCTACGGTGAAGAAGCGGGTAACGGCGTTGCCCATTGCGTCTCCCCCGAACATCACTTTGGGGCTGAGCCACAGGTAAAGTACCAGCCCGAGAATCAGTTGGATATGAACGGAGATCAAAGCAAAAAGTGCAAGTTTATCCTTTCCCGGATATACACTGCCACCCCTTCGTTTGCCGCCTGCTTTAACGATGGCGGCGATGAGGAGGAGGAGAACGACCCAGCGCAGGCCGGAGTGAGCGTGCTGAAGTGCGGTGTAAAGAATGTCCATGCTTGAATCTTTGCTTGAGTTGAGATCCGCAAGGTAAGGAGGAAAGTTGTGTGGTGACTTATCTACTCCTGCCCGATCAGGTAAGCGTAGTCGCGCAGACCTTCTATGTGGCTGAACACGACGCGCATTATGGCAAAAAGCGGGATGGCGATGATGGCGCCCACCGGACCCCATAGCAGGCTCATGCCCATCACGCAGACGATGGTTGTAAGGGGGTTAATACTCACCTCGTCTCCTACGATCATGGGGGTCAGAATGTAACTTTCGAGCACCTGGGCGATGCTCATGGTAATCAGTACGCCGTAGACCGCCGTCATACCGCCACCGCTGGAGAAGGCAAGCGCAACGGCGAATAACCCGCCGATGATGTTGCCGAGGTAGGGGATGATTGCCATTACGGCGACCAGCAGCGCGATAAGAATGGCGTAGTCCATACCCACGATCAAAAAACCCACGGAGTAGAGTGCCGCCAGAATACCGATGAGAATGACGTAGCCGCGCAGGTACTTCTGCACCACCCCTTGGCTTTCGTTAAGGGTACGGTGCGCCACGCCCCGCTGTTCGTCCGGACTGGCACGCAGTACGAATTCTCGAAAACGCTCCTTCTGAGCCAGCATCAGGATGACGTAAATAAGCATCAGTACGAAGTCTCCGAGCACCCCGAAGCTGCCGGAGAGAAAACTCATGATTCCCTCGCCGCTCACCGGCAGTTTTTCCATCAGGTCACCTCCCGCTGATTTCTTTTCCCCGGAGGGTATTACGGGAACTACCGATTCCAGACCATAATGCGTTCGCATGGAGTTGAGCTGGACCGATAATTTCTTCTGCGTTTCGGGCCAGTTGTCGACAAAGCTGACGGCTTGTTGCCCGGAGGCGGCAAAAACTCCGCCGAAGAACATCAACAGTACCATCATGGCTGCGCTGATAGCCAGGCCGTTGTTCCAGCCCTTGCCCACGAGCCAGTCCTGGATCGGGCTGAGTAACATGGCGAGCATGGCGGCCACGAAGAGCGGCAGCAACAATGCTTTTCCGTAATAGAGAACGATCACGACGCCGATCAGCAGCGCCAGGCGCAGCACCGCGCCGGTGAGTTTGGAATGGTGGGTGGGTGCTTGCATGAATTGGGCGGGTTGGCTGTTGTAACCTGCTTCTAGGTCCGGGTGTTCACCACTTTCATCTCCCGTCGCCAGTTGGCGTAACCATATATGGCCATACCTATATTAATGATCATCATGGCGGCAAAGAGCACCGCGCCGGTTCCCAGGTAGATCCAGACGTAAACCGCGTCGATGACGATCCAGTACAGCCAGTTCTCGAGCCGGCGCCACACCAGGAGAAAGGTGGTGATGATGCTGAAGGCCGTGGTGATGGCGTCCGGAAAAGTAGCCACGGAGGTGAACACGCCGCTGACCAGGTAATACAGCAGATGCCCCGCCACGGCCCCGCCGACAATGACCGCCAGGTGCTCCCGCCGGCTCATTCGGCGGATGGTCGCCAGGGTCCGCGGCGGCAGGGCGGCGGTGTCGAGCAAACCAGTATCGTCCCTTCCGACTTGTTCGGTCCGGACCTTACTTCCACGCCAGCGCCAGATACCGACCCCGGCCATTACAAGGTAGAATAACTGCAAAAACCCGTCGGATACCAGCCCGTACACGAAGAACGACTGCCACGCCCACGCCGTGGTACTGACGGCGGCGAAGAGCCAGCACCAGTTGTTGTCGCGCGCCGCCAGCCAAACGTAGGCCAGGGAAGTGAGGATGGCCAGCCAGTCGAGGAAGCCGGCGGCCAGTACCTGTTCGTAGAGGGTAGACATGCCTGAGGGGGGGATTCGGAGCAAAGCCACAATTTCCGGCATATTTTCCGCATTCCGGGAAACTTTATTGTCCCTCGCCCGGGTTGCCACTAAAAGCGGAGCGGACTACCAGGATAACCGGTGAGTAACCAGCAACAAGGCAATTAAAATTATTTTTTAAAATTCCGTCATGCCTGTTGCGAGTTTTATCACATCGGCGTACATTTGCAGCCGCAACATAAAAATGCCTCAGTAGCTCAGTTGGTTAGAGCGGCGGACTGTTAATCCGTAGGTCAAAGGTTCGAGCCCTTTCTGAGGCGCATTTTAAAAGCCGAGTACGAGTCATCGTGCTCGGCTTTTTATATTATAGTTGCCGGTTGTTCGTTATCGGTTGTCCATCGCACTGACAACCGACTACTGATAACCGACAACCAACAACTGACAACCGCTAACTGATATGTCCTTACTTGCCATCGGAACCATTGCCTACGACGATGTTTATACGCCCTTCGGCGAAGTAAAAATGATCGAAGCCGGTAGCTGTACTTACATCGCCATGGCCGCCACCCAGCTGGTGAAGCCCGTTCAACTCGTCTCCATCATCGGCGGCGACTACAACCAAGACTTTCTGGAAGATCTGAAACGGCGTGGTGCCGACCTGGAGGGCGTAGAGGTGGTTCCCGACGGAAAATCCTTTTACTGGGCCGGCCGGTATCACGACAATATGATGGGCCGCGACACGCTCGACACCCAACTGAACGTGCTGGCCGACTTCGACCCGAAGGTACCCTCAGCCTACCGCAAGGCAGACTACGTGATGCTCGGCAACCTTAGTCCCCAGGTGCAGTCTTCCGTCATCGATCAGCTGGAGGGCAAACCCAAACTCATTGCCCTCGATACGATGAACTTCTGGATGGACATCGCCATGGAGCCGCTCAAGAAAGTGCTCAAGCGCATCGACGTACTGGTGATTAACGACGAAGAGGCCCGCCAGCTCAGTGGTGAACTCAGCCTGCTGAAGGCCGCGGCGAAGATCGTCGAGATGGGACCGCGCATTCTGATCATCAAGAAAGGTGAGCACGGCGCGTTGTTGTTCGACGGTGACAAGCTCTTCAGCGCCCCCGCCCTACTGCTGCCCACGGTGGTGGACCCCACCGGCGCCGGCGACACCTTTGCCGGCGGCTTTATGGGATACTTGGCCGCTACGGACGACGTGAGCTTCGATAACCTGAAACGCGCCATCATTTACGGCTCGGCCATGGCCAGTTTCGTGGTGGAAGACTTCGGTACCCGGCGTATGCAGGGGCTGACGAAAGAAATGATCGACGGGCGCATTCAGCAGTTCATCGACCTGATCAAGGTGGAGTTTTAGGGATCGGTCATTTCGGTCCAAGTTCTTCGGGCGGAAGCCGGTATACAACCAAACGCTGACGTAATATATTCCTGAATAAGCAACGTTCTACCCGTTCGGGACGTCAGTAAAGGGTCGATCATTCCTTACCCAGGCTCACGGGAAGCAAAGCCGGGGATTCTCTCACTGCTTTACAACTTGCTCTTTGCATCCCGCGGCCGCGCCCCGAATACTGCCAACGGTAAACAACAGGTCAATGACGTCAAAAACGAATAGCTCGCACCAATGTTGAAAAAACTGGACTGGTACATCATCAAAAAGTTTTTGAGCACCTTCTTCTTTACGGTGCTGATCTTTTCGATGGTGAGCATGATCATTGATTTCAGCGAGAAGATCGAGCGGTTCATCGAAAGCGACATCAGCAAGATGGAGATCGCCTTCGAGTATTTCCCTACCTTTCTGCTCTTCATCCTGGGCTTCCTGTGGCCGATGCTGACGCTGATTGCCGTGATCTTTTTTACCGGGCGCATGGCGGCCAACTCGGAGATCATCAGCATCCTCAACGCCGGGGTGAGTTTCTGGCGGTTCCTGCGCCCCTACCTCGTATCGGCCGGCTTTCTGACCGTGCTGTACGTCATCGGGCTTAACTACATCATTCCCTGGGGCAACGCGCACCGGACGGGCCTGGAGCGAACTTACTTTGGCCGAAACCGGGATGTGGGCAAGACGCAGAACGTACATATGTTCGTGGCGCCCGACACGAAGATCTTCATGACCCACTTCAGCAAACGGGACAGTACGGCGCGCAACTTCCGCATCGAGTTCTTTGAGAACAACAAGCTCACCCGGCTGACCAAGGCCCGCTCGGCCCGCTTTCTGGTAGCCGACGACGACGGGCCCGACCGCTGGCGGCTCTCCAACTACGAGATGCGGACATTCGACGAAGAGATCGAAACCCTCCGCCTGGGTGGGCGCGAAGGACTGGACACCGTACTCAATCTCGACCCCGCCGACTTCGTCGATTACCAGGAGCAACAATCGGCCATGAGCACCCCCGAATTATTCGCCCACCTGCGCCAGCAACGGGAGCGGGGAGCGGGAAACATCCGCCGCTACGAGGTGGAGCTGGCCCGTCGCTCGGCCGAGCCCTTCACCATCTTTATCCTTACCCTCATCGGCGTGGCCGTTGCCGGGCGCAAAACGCGGGGCGGCATGGGCGCACAGCTGGCCATGGGCATCTTCATCGGGGCGCTGTTCGTGTTTCTCAGCCGCTTTGCCGTCACCATCAGTTCGAGCGCCAACCTTCCCGTTTATCTGGGTATGTGGATGCCTAACATTCTCTTCTTTGCGGCCGCTATGTATTTCGTAGCCAATGCGCAGCGGTAACCGGCCGGCGGTTTGAATTCATGCGCGGCGGCATTCATACAACCGCATCAAACGGTAAACTATTGTTAGGCAAAACATGGGGATGAAAAGCCGCCTAGCGCCAATTTTAATGCCCTTTTCCTGAGCTGCAGGCTAATAATACGGAGATAAACTTAGACAACGCGCACCAATTTTCATTTTTTATTGAAATATTAGAATAAAAGGTTTCTGCTCAAATGCGGTTTTTTTCACTGATTTACAGCTATTTACATACCTATAGCCGATTTTTGAAGCAAAAATCAAGCTTTTTGAGGTCTTTCGAAGGCGCTTGCACTTGCGCCGCATCTAACTTTTGTCTAACTTTGGTTCAACAAAACTCTCCTCTACCGATGAATACCATGTCCCAAATAGACTTTTTTACTGAATTTAACCGTCTTACGACGCTTTTGAACTCGTTTGCGTACAACCTGACCAAGAATTCCGAGGATGCGAAGGACCTTTATCAGGAAACCGCTTTTCGGGCAATGACCAACCGCGATAAATTCCGGGCGGGCACCAACCTGAAGGCCTGGCTCTTTACGATAATGAAGAATATATTCATAAATAATTACCGTAAAAAAGTGAAGGCTAACACGATCATGGACAATACGGATAATCTGTATTACCTCAACTCCGGTAAAAACTCCATCGAGAACGCCGCGGACAGTAATATTCTGATCAAGGAACTAAAGGACATGATCAGTATGCTCGACGACAGTACCCGCATTCCCTTCATGATGCACTACCAAGGTTTTAAGTACCAGGAGATCGCAGATCACCTCGGCCTGCCGCTCGGTACGGTAAAAAGCCGGATATTTTTTGCCCGTAAAGACCTTAAGTCCCAGATTGCCCGTCAGTACGGTAAACTCCGGGAAAACTAGGAACTTGTTCCGGTGAGCAATTCTGCCCTCCGCTACGAACCGAATTCATTTAACAACGAACAAGTGTTTATCGCTTATCCGCCACTACGATCATCGTAGTGGCGGACTTTTTTTTGCAACTTTGCGTTCATGCCGCAACCCGACTGGACCATGTTTAGAACCGCCCTCCTGGATTGGTACCGCCCGGAGCGGCGGCCGATGCCCTGGAAGGCCGTGAAGGACCCGTACCGGATATGGCTGAGCGAGATCATTCTGCAGCAAACCCGGGTGGAACAGGGGATGCCGTACTTCAAACGGTTCGTGGCCGCCTATCCCGCCGTTGCCGACCTTGCCGCGGCCGAAGACGATGCGGTGATGAAACTATGGGAGGGGCTCGGGTACTACTCCCGCGCCCGCAACCTGCTCGGGGCAGCGCGGATGGTGACGGATAAACACGGTGGCAAGTTCCCCGATACCGTTGATGGCTTGCTCACCCTGCCCGGGGTTGGTCCGTACACCGCCGCGGCCATCGCATCGTTCGCTTTCGGGCGGCAGGTAGCCGTGCTGGACGGAAACGTTTACCGGATTCTGGCGCGTTTCGCGGGCGATGCCTCGCCGATTGATGCCAGCCGTGCGCGGAAGCATTTCGGAAAAATGGCCAACGCGGCGCTCGGAGACGTTCCCGCCGCCCGTTTCAACCAGTCCATCATGGATTTCGGAGCCACGGTCTGTACGCCCCGCAACGCCGGCTGTGCCACCTGCCCGCTGGCAACGGGTTGTAAGGCCCTGGCCGACGGCACGGTCTATGACTTGCCCGTGAAGGAGAAAAAGCTCAAACGCCGAACGCGTTATTTCCATTTCCTGATCCTGGAAGACCCGGCCGGGCGTACCGTCATCGAGCAACGGCGGGAGAAGGACATCTGGCAAGAGCTCTACCAGTTTCCGCTCGTGGAAACCACTAAAAAGAATCTTCGGGTTGAGGATCTCGCGCGGGAAACCGGCTGGCCGGAGTGGTTGGCACCAAACGAGCTCTCCCACGTGCGCACCGGGCCACCGCTTAAACAGCAACTCACCCACCAGACCGTGATCGTCTGGTTTCATCAGTTCGACTGGAAGACCATGCCCCTGGCACTGAACCAGAAACGCCTGATTACAAACAAAAAGTTGTCTGAGTTTGCGTTTCCACGCGTTATTACCCGATATTTGAGCGAGGGGAACTTAACTTTAGACCTGTTCAACCAACAATAACTAGCAAATGATCAATAAAGTAACTTTAGTCGGCCGGCTTGGCGCTGAGCCCGAAGTCCGCACCCTGGAAAGTGGGGCGATGGTGGCCAAGTTTGGAATGGCCACCTCGGAGTCTTACCGCGACAAAGCCGGTGAGTGGCAGGAACAGACGGAGTGGCACGATGTGGTGGTGTGGCGCGGCCTGGCCGAACGCGCGCAGGAATACCTGAAAAAAGGCTCCTTGATCTACCTGGAGGGTAAACTGACCCACCGCAAATGGCAGGACAAAGACGGCAACAACCGAAAAACAACGGAGGTGGTCGGTAGCTACTACCGCGTGATGCCCACCGCCTCGCGCAGCGGCAACAACAACTACATGCCCACGGAGGAGCCGGCGGCGGCCCTCGCCACCCCGCCACCCAAAAGTCCGACGGCGGCCAGCGAGCCTACCTCCGCCCCCGTTGCCGGAGCGGGCGATGACGGGGAGGACCTTCCTTTTTAAACAACTTAATCGTATCTTTGGCAGCCAGAACAAACTAAGGTCCGTTGGGTCGGCGTTTGCTTCGTGGAATCAGGTTTGCCTGGCAAATTCGGTTCCGGTAGCGGCCTTTGGCCATCCGAAAATATAGCATCCTTCCCTCCGGGAGGGAGTACATAATATAGTTGTCTTTTGGTGTTAAAAAACACCTGGAAATCAAGTACTTACTTTACCGTTCCGTCCGTTTGGCGCGAACGCGGGAATGCGAAGAAAAAAATTTCAACAGGCAACGTGCCTTCGCCGAATTTTTCGGTCCGGAGGCAACGACGGGTCCGCCACCGGTAAATCCGATATGCTCCGCAACCCTGACGCTGTATCGTCAAGGAAGTAATCAATGCGGTTTAACCAACTCATACACCAGCCACGGGGGCTGGGTCAACTGCGCCGAATGGCCGCCGAAGACCGTCTACCCCACGCTAATCTCTTGCTGGCCCCTCCGGGTGCTGGCGGGTTGGCCGGTGCGCTGAGTATTGCCACCCTGCTGCTGTGCGAAAACCGTCAGGGAGAAAACAAAAACACGGCCTGCGGAACCTGCCGCGCCTGCCGAAAAACACAGAAATACGTTCATCCGGATCTGCACTTCGCTTTTCCCACCATTGGCTCGAAAACCAACAGCGACCCCTTTCTGCCCCAGTGGCGGGAGGCCTTGCTGGAAGCTCCCTACCTGGAAGCCAATGACTGGCTGCAGCGCATCGGGGCGGAGAACAAACAGGGCAACATCACGCGGGATGCCTGCGCCAACATCGTTCGTAAGCTTAACCTGAAAATCTTTGAGGGTCGCTACAAGATCATGCTCATTTGGCTGCCCGAATATCTGGGCAACGAGGGCAACCGCCTGCTGAAGATGATCGAGGAACCACCGGATAAAACCATCTTCCTGCTGGTCACCGAACGCCTTGAGCTGATCCTGAATACCATCCTCAGCCGCTGCCAGCTCACCAAACTAAGTCCGCCGGATGCGGAAGAGATCACGGCCGGACTCGTTGCCGCCGGCTTCCCCGCCGAGCAAGCCGCCGCCGCCGCCCGCCTGGCCAGCGGCAATTACAACCTGGCCATCTCCCTGGTAGAAAACGAAGCCGTAGACCACGGCCCGCGTTTCCTGACCTGGATGAGGGCCTGCTTCCAGGGCAGCGCCGCCGCCCTCACGGTCTGGACCGAAGAGTTTGCCAAGATCGGCCGCGAAAATCAAAAACATTTCCTGCGCTACGCCCTCCACTTCTGGCGGGAGTTCCTCCTGCTCGGCATTACGGACAATGCGAACGGCGACGTCCGCCTGCCCGAAAACGAACTGAAGAGCGCGCGCAAACTCCTCCCCCTGGTCGATCATGATCAGCTGGCGGAGATCACCACCATCATCAGCGAATGTACCGAGTACGTTGAGCGCAACGCGAATCCTAAGATTCTGTTTCTCGACGCGGGCATCCGCATTCATCAAATTCTCCGCCAACCGCGCCTCCGGGCTCAAGCGGCGTCGTAGCTCAGCGATCCGCCTTCAGCGTACAGCACTTTCCGCTGCACCGAACACGGCTTACCGAGCGGCAAATATTATAATCAATGGCTTGCAAATCATGCGGATCGGGAACTAACGAAGACGGAACGCCCCGGGGCTGCGGCTCCAAAGGGGCCTGCAATACTTCTTCCTGCAATAAGCGCAGCGCTTACGACTGGCTGGCGGATCTGGGCATCGACGATCCCTACGCCAACAACATCGTGGAGGTGAGCTTCAAAGACGGAGCCTCCAAAGACTTTTACCACGCCCCGGCCAATCTGGAAGTGTTTACCGGAGATAACGTCGCCGTGGAAACCTCAAACGGCTTCAACGTCGGCCGCATCACCCTGAGCGGCGAGCTGGTGCGCCTGCAGATGAAGAAAAAGAAAGTGGCCGAAGTAAAAGTGACCGAGTCGGTCCTGCGGCGGGCCAATGCCCGCGATATGGAGAAAGTGGCCGAATGCCGGGAACTGGAAAAAACGACGCTGGTAAAAGCCCGGGCCATTGCGCGCCAGAACCACGTTAAGATGAAGATCGCCGACGTGGAGTATCAGGGCGATGCCCGCAAGGCGACGATCTACTACACGGCCGAAGACCGCATCGATTTTCGCGAGTTGGTCCGTCAGTACAGCCACCAGTTCCGCGTCAAGATCGAGATGCGGCAGATCGGTCCCCGGCAGGAAACTGCCCGCCTGGGGGGAATCGGTAGTTGCGGGCGCGAGCTGTGCTGCTCCACCTGGCTGAGCGATTTCTCGGCGGTAAACACCGCTGCGGCCCGTTACCAGAACATCGCCATCAATCAGGCCAAACTCTCCGGCCAGTGCGGCCGGCTGAAGTGCTGTCTCAACTATGAGCTGGACACCTACATGGAGGCCCTTGAAGCCTTTCCTAAAAAAGCGGACAAGATCAAGACCGCCGCCGGGCTGGCTATTCTCATAAAAACGGACATTTTCAAGGGCATCATGTACTACACTTACCGCGAAAACCGGGGGTTGCTATACCCCATTCCCGTAGCAAAAGTGCACGAGCTCATCGCCATGAACAAAGCCGGTGACGAGCCCTCCGATCTTCAGAGTAATCAGCTGGTGGTAGAAGCCAAGGAGGAGGTCTTTGAGTACGAAGACGTAACCGGTGCCGTAGAACTACCCGACGAAAATCGGCGCAAAAAACGGCGTAAGAAGTCTTCCGGCGGCCAGCGCGGCCGGTCTTCCGGCTCCCGTAAAAAGACCTCCGGTGGCGAGGCAAAAAGCGGTGACGGCGGCCCCTCCGGCAAAACAACAAGTGGTGGCGAAAAGAAAGAAGGTTCCCGCAGTAGTAAGCGGCGCAAGAGCCGGTCGGGTAACCGCAATAAAAAAGGCGGTGCCGGTACCCCGAACAAGCCGGCAACCAACAACTCCGGCGCAAACGATGCTTCCTCAAAGTCTTCACCGGCCGGCGAAGGAGGCACTTCTGGTGGCGGACAACGGAAGAAGCGTACCGGCCGGCGGAAGAAGACGGGCGGTGGGCCACCCAAGACGGAGTAAAAGTTACCGCCCGACTTCATCCGGGAATTCATAAGCCAGTCGCGAAATGACAAGTTAAAATCAATACGCTTAGGCAGCTGAACCATAGCGTACGTTGCGGAAGACGGAAACAAGTACAATTGCGGCGGGTCAAGTCGAGCAATGCTTTCTCCAAACTTACCTTTGCACCCGCGTTCCGCGCCCCATCATATTAAACCTCTACCAACCATCACATAAAATGACTTACGACCTCATAGTAATAGGCTCCGGTCCCGGCGGATACGTAGCCGCCATCCGCGCCGCTCAACTCGGCCTGAAAACCGCGATTGTGGAAAAGTACAATGATCGTCTTGGCGGCACCTGTCTCAACGTCGGCTGTATTCCCTCCAAGGCGCTGCTCGACAGTTCGGAGCATTACCACGCCGCGCACGAAAAATTTGCGGAGCACGGGATAAAGATCAGTAATCTCGGTATCGATATGCCGCAGATGATCAAGCGGAAGGACGAGGTGGTCAACCAGACCGTCAAGGGCGTCCAGTTTTTGATGAAGAAGAACAACATCGACGTGCACTACGGCCACGGCAGTTTCACCAGCCCGACCGAACTGAACGTTGCCGCCTCCGACGGCGGGGAGGACAAAACGATTACCGGCAAAAATTTCATCATCGCTACCGGCTCGAAGCCAATCACTCCGGCCATGATGAACTACGATAAGAATCGCGTCATCACCAGCACCGAGGCGCTTAACATTGCTAAAGTGCCCAAGCGCATGGTTATTGTAGGTGGTGGCGTGATCGGCCTGGAACTCGGCAGCGTTTACGTCCGCCTCGGCACCGAAGTCGAAGTAGTTGAATTTCAGGACAGGATCATCCCAACGATGGATAAAGACTGCTCGAAAGAACTGATGCGCGCGCTCAAGAAGCTCGGCATGAAGTTTCACCTGAAACACAAAGTGACCGATGTGAAAGGTACGAAAACCAAAGCAAAGGTGACGATGGAAAAGCGCGACGGTGGTGAGCCCTTCGTCATTGATGCCGACTACTGCCTGATCGCCATCGGCCGCCGGCCCTACACCGACAGTCTTGGTTTGGAGGAAGCCGGCGTCACCCTCGACGACCGGGGGCGCGTGGTGGTCGATAAACACCTGCGTACCGCCCAACCCCACATTTACGCCATCGGCGACGTGGTGTCCGGCGCGATGCTGGCCCATAAAGCGGAAGAGGAAGGCGTTTTCGTTGCCGAAACGATCGTTGGTGAAAAGCCGCACATCGACTACAACCTGATTCCCGGAGTGGTCTATACCTGGCCCGAAGTAGCGGCCGTGGGTAAAACTGAAGCAGAACTTAAAGAGGCGGGCGTCAAATACAAATCCGGCAAGTTTCCCTTCAAAGCCCTGGGCCGCGCCCGTGCCAGCATGGACACCGAGGGCATGGTGAAAGTTCTCAGCGACGCCGAAACCGACGAAATCCTGGGCGTCCATATGGTCGGCCCCCGTACGGCCGATATGATCGCCGAAGCCGTAGCCCTGATGGAGTTCCGCGCCAGTGCCGAAGATGCCGCCCGCATGAGTCATGCCCACCCGACCTATACCGAAGCGTTCAAGGAGGCCGCGTTGGCGGCTACGGGCAACCGGGCTCTTCACGTGTAAATTAAGCGCCTTTACGATAAAAAGGGTTCATTATCCGGGCACTCCAAACCGGCGGCCTGAATATTGAACCTTTTTTTTTGCCGGACGAAAAGAAACGCATCTTTTAACGGGATCAATACGGGCTCCTCATCATTATTTCAACACCGCGCGCAGGGCCCGGTGATCGGAGAATCCGGTTTCAATGCGCTCGATCTCCACCACGCTCAGGCTGGTGTCAACCAGGATAAAGTCGATACGGAGACCGGGTAAGGGGCCCGTAAAGGTGGTGCCGAGCCCAAGACCGGCCGCTACCCAGGCATCGCGCAGGCGGGGGGTAAGCAGACGCTGATATGTATAGGAGGAAGGTACGTCGTTGAAGTCTCCGGCGACAACAACGGGGTGCGGACTGTCTTCGATAAATAGTCGGATATCCTCCGCCTGGGCAGCCCGTTTTCGGGCGGTTATGCCGTATCGGCGAAACATGGATTCCGCACGATTGATCTCCTGCTCCACGTCTCTGTCTTTACCGATCTGGCTGGCTAAGCCCGATATCCGGTTCGACTGCAGGTGGGCGTTGACAAAGCGAATGGTACCGAGTTCGGTTTCCACGTCGGAAACCAGGTAGCCATTGTAGCCTTTAAAAGAAGAAGCGACGTTTTTGACGGAGCCGGCGTAGGTGGCCACGGTGCGGTTTTCAGGTTGATCGTATCCGCTAAAATTTCCGGCGGATCTGATGACCCCGGAAAACTTTGATTTTTCTTTTGTTTTCCTCCTGACCTCCTGGAGTAACAACACGTCCGCATTCAGCCTTTCGACGAATAGATCAATCCACTCCTCCTCCAGATTCGCGTTCGCTTCATCACGAAAGCCCCGAACGTTGTTGGTTACCACAATGAGGGTTTGAGCACCGGAAACGTCGGGAACGGCACCGGTCCCGAAAGAAAAAACCCTACCGGCAACGCTGAGCGAAAACAACAGTACGGCAGCAGGAAAAACCAATACCCTCCACCTTTTTTTCCAGGCAATGACGAGCACGTATAACAACAGCAAGGCGAGCAATGCCGGCAGCAGCAACGCGATTACGGTGGGTGGCCAGAGCACATCCGGCGGAATGAACCGGGCCAACAACCCGATACCCGTAACCACGGCCAACAGCGAACCCAGGATATGAAATAGATAACGAAACACTCGGCTTACTTTTCGTTGGAGGCGCGGAAAAGGAAGTCTTTTTCCTCCTTGGTAAGGCTATTGTACCCTTTGTCCTTGATTTTGTCGAGAATGGCATCGAGTTCTTCCTGATGCGTCATTCCGCTGCGCGGAGCATTTGTACGCTTAGTGCTTTCAGACGCGCCGGTACCCCCGGCTTTGCGCATGAACGACGGACGTGCTTTCGCCGCCGTTTCTTTTACCGAACGGCCGCCACGATAAGCGGCACGAGGGCCGGGCTTGGGGTGCTCCTTACTGGGAGCCAACAATGCGTTCCATTTGTTCCGTATCCAGGCCAGACCATTCTGGAACGGCTCGGTCAGGTCAGAGCCACGTCGCAGGTAAAAGGCAAACATTATTCCCATAACGATGCCCCCGATGTGCGCAAAAGTACCACCGATATTGTCCACGCGCCCCAACCCGATAACCTGGGCGAAGACGGCAAAAAATACAATATATTTCAACCGGATGGTACCTAAAAATAGCAAATTGATGCCGTAGTCGGGGGCAAAAATTCCCGTAGCGGTCAGGATACAGAGCACGGCTCCGCTGGCTCCGATAATCAGATCAGAGTTGACGGTTTCAATGTTGAAAAGACTGAACGCCAGAAAAAAGGCCACGAACCCGGCCAGCCCACCCATCAGGTAAAGCGGTAGCACCCTGCGATCGCCAAGCAGGTCGCCAAAAATCCGGCCAAACCAAAAAAGGTAAAGCATGTTGAAGAGCAAGTGCAAAAGCCCCTCGTGAACGAACATGTAGGTGATCGCCGTCCAGGGCTTAAAAAGCATGTGCTTCCACAGGTAGGAACCGGAAATAAGACCGATGAGGTCGGTATAAAGGTTCGTACCCTCCCCCGACCAGCCGGGAAATCCCTTCATAAATACCCACATCAGGTTCACCACCATGAACATGACGACATTGACGATGATGATCCGGTTGATCATGTTGCCAAAACTGAATTCGCGGCGGACGTCGTCCCAGATGGATTGAAGCATAACTCTGTTTTCAGGAGGGTTGCGCTATAGAAAAGAATACCAGCCGGTAATAGTTGTGTGCCCGCGGTTAGATTTTTCCCTATTTCTCGGCAGAATCTTTTGTACTCCCCGGATGCCTCGTCTTATTTCCGCCGTAACCGCCTGATCGCCGCCAGGTCCTTAAAGGCCGTACGCGCCTCCTGCGCCGGGTAGCCGAAGTAATGCTTCCCTCCCGCCAGATCTTTGGAGACGCCGCTTTTGGCCAGTATCGTAGTGTGGTCACCGATAACCAGGTTTTGCGCTACGCCTACCTGCCCGAGCAGCACGCACCAGTCGCCAATGATCGTATTGCCGGCAATTCCCACCTGGGCGGCGAGCAGACAGTGCGCACCGATCCGACAATCGTGGCCAATCTGAACCTGCGCGTCGAGTTTGGAGCCCGGCCCGATCGTGGTGACCGATGAGACGCCCCGGGCTACGGTGCAGTTGGGGCCGACCTCCACGCCGGTTTTCAGTAATACCGAGCCGCCGCTGCGCCAGGGCGTATAGCCCGCAGCCTTTTTCTTGAAGTAGAAAGCTTCCCCGCCGATACTGCTACCACTGCCCACCACGACGTCGTCTTCCAGTTCGACGCCCTCCCCGATCACGGCGTTCGCACCGATGCGGCACCCGGCACCCACGACGGCGCCGGGGCCGATGATGGCGCCCGGTGCAATAACCGTGTTCTCCCCGATCACCGCGGAGGGATCGACCGTGCCGTTCCAGGTTCGTTCCGGACGCTCGGCCAGCACCAACGCGTTGTACACCTTGAAGGGTTCGGCAACCACCAGCAGGGCTTTTCCGGGTGGGCAGGAACACGCTTGGTCGATCAGGATCACGCTGGCGGCAGAGCCAAGGGCCACATCGTAGTATTTGTGAAAATCGACGAAAGTCAGGTCGCCGGTTGCTACGTGGTGAATTTCATTGATGCCGGTAACGCGGGTTCCCCCCTCCCCGATTAGCGTAGCGGAGAGGCGGCGGGCCAGCGTGGCGGCGGTGGTCGGCTGAGCTAGTTTCATAGAAAGTGAATGTTGGCTAATGTTTCCGTCCGGTGCGGAGATCTCACCGCCGGTCCGGCGCTGGTGCGAATTTGTAGTTCCGATACACCGTTCAGACCTGCTTGACAAAGGGAGTGCTCCGCGTTATAAAAGCTGCCCGGAACGGGCTTTAGTCGGTCAATACGCCCTTCAGTTGAAATTTGTAATACGAAACGCCCGCACCGTACACCCAGCCTACCTTACCGCCCTTCGTCCTGATCTTCACCCAGGGGGCGGTCGGTTCAATATCGCCCAGATCGATGGTGTAGAGAGAATCGGTTACCTCGCCGGTGAAGAAGACCTCCTCGTAAAGCGGTAGCCGGGTGATCACGCCGTTTTTCAGGCTCGGGCCGCTGCGCACGTTGAGGCCGTTGATGGTGGAGTAGAGCGGTGTTACCCGCTCAATCACCGTCTGAGCGGCGGGAAGCCGTACCAGGCTGTCTCCCGGCAGGGGCTGGGTACGCGCGCGCAGGAGGGCATCTGCGCGGGCTTCGATCTCCGCCTGGATGCTGGCGTCTTGCTCCTGGCGGCGAATACTGTCCAGGTAAGTTTCGCGCGCTTCCTCCTCGGCGATCATGGCATAGTCGCCCTCCCGGCCTCCGCACTGCTGCATGGCCCAGATCAGAAAGATCAGGGTGACGACGGACATCAGGATGAAGGGAACCAGACGGGCGTTGTTTAGCTTTTTATCGGCCATTACTTTTTACGGGCTTTTCTGTCGGGCAAAGATAGTGGTTCCGGCGGGCGTGCGGGTAATGCGTTTCTCAAGCAACCACACGGCATTTTTGGCTTTATGGATTTATTGTTTACACGCGTGAATCCCGCGGGTTCTCACCGGATATGCGAACCAACGTCATCACCGGCGGTTTGTAGTAGCACAAGTAATAAAATAATATGGCTAATTCCATCGTAGAAACCCTAATTGGCACCGTAAAGGATGCAATCGACAACGGCGATGCCGGCATGATTCAGAAGTACAGCGGTGGCGAGATCGATTCCGTAGACGAGTTCATGCGCAAGACCGAGCATACCGGCCAAAAAAATTATGGCCGCGGCTTTCTGGCCGGCGTACTGGGAGGGCTGGCCGGCGTGGCCGTGAAGATGATCATCGATCGATACACCTCCCCCGATACCGATCATTTTGAAGATGAACTCTCTGACGATATTGTGGACGCGGCCGAAAGGGCTACCGGTATTGATCTTGACGAAGCAAGCCAGGACGTAGCCGCCGACATCGTCGAAGTGGGTTTGGGAATGCTCATCGGTGGCGTATACGGCCTGATCGTGGAAGCGATGCCCGAGGCCAAGGTGGAGGCGACCAGCGGTGACGGCGGCGGCGTGTTCGCTACCGCACAGCAGCTCGCTGTACCCGCCATGGGGCTCATGCCCGCGGCGATGCAGGACGTGGCCAAAGACAAGGTGCAAAACCTGGCCGGTCACGTAGCTTTCGGAGCGACAACGGAGATCGTACGCCGGACTTCACGATACTACATGGAGCTGTAAGACCCCGGACAAAACGTACCATATGGCGCGATCGCAGGTGCAATGAAAGTGCTAAAGGGAAACAGAATACGCCCGAAAATTTATCGCGGATGACCGGGGCTTCTGATTTAACGGTTAATTTCGCGGTTGACCTATGGAACGACTACGCGAAATAGTACTGCTTCAAGTCGGTGATTTCTCCCTCAACATGGAGCAGTTGACCGTTATCGGTTTGCTGGCCCTGGGCTTGCTGTCACTGTACTGGCTGCTGGAAAAACGCCTGTACCCCTGGTATTACGGCTTGGAGGTCACCTCGGAGAAAAACCGGGGCCGGATGCGCCGGGTAACCAGTTTTGCCCTGATCAGTTTTTTCATCGTCGGGCTGCTCCGGATGTTGGATATAGACTTCCAGATCTTCAGTTTTGACCTCGAAAATAAGGTGGGAAAAATGACCGCTGAGGAACTGAAACGCTTCGAGATGGAAAACCCCGATGCAGCTAACGACGGCTCGGGCATCCGCTTCGTACTCCGGATAAGCATGTTGCTGGAGGTACTGGTGGCCTTCGTTGTGGCCAATTTGCTGGATCTCATCCTGGGGGAGATCATCACCCAGCACTTTTACCGCATCAAGGCCCGCGAGCAGGCGGGAAACGCTGCCAGTTTGGCCGGCACACCCGATCGCATCAAATGGCTCAAACCACTGCTGTACACCATGGTGGCGATACTGTTCGCTAACCTGACGGGCCTGTCACCTTACGACCTGTTTTCCTTCCCTCAAATGGAGAAGGGTGCCGCACCATTCACCATCTCGGTGGGCCGGCTCCTCAACGCTCTGTTCGTTTTTCTGCTGGTCAACCTGTGTTTAAGTTTTTTCATCTCCTTTCTTCTCAAGGGGTATTACCAGCGCACCAAGATCGACACGGGCAGTCAGTTCGCCATCAACCGGCTGCTGACGTACCTGGCCTATTTCATCGGGGTGTTGCTGGTGGTGCAGGCGGCCGGTTTCAATCTCATCGGCATCTGGACCGGCGCGGCGGCCCTGCTCGTCGGCATCGGCATCGGTTTACAACAAACTTTCAACGACTTGGTCTGCGGGGTCATCATCCTGTTCGAACGATCGGTGAAGGTAGGCGACGTGATCGAGCTAAGCGGCCACGAGGTGGGCACCGTGCGAAAAGTCGGTACCCGCACCAGCGTTGTGGAAACGCGGGACGACGTCATTATTTTTGTCCCCAACTCCAAACTGATCGGAGATAACGTCATAAACTGGAGCCAGATAGAACGCAAAGCCCGGTTTCACGTACAGGTCGGCGTCGCCTACGGTTCGGATTTGGAACTGGTGAAGGAAATTCTCATCAGCGCAGCCAAAGATCACCCGCGCACCATGGATTCCCCCGCGCCGTTCGTCCGGTTCCTGGAGTTTGGCGACTCTTCCCTCAACTTCGAGGTGCTGTTCTGGTCACGCGACCTGATGCGCACCGAAGATACCAAGAGCGACATCCGCTTCGCCATCGATGCCGCCTTCCGGGCGCGGGGCGTGGATATCCCGTTCCCGCAGCGGGATATTTGGGTTCGGGGAGGACTACCGGGCTCGGATAAAGAATAATAGATCATTTGAATTTATAATTTCGCGAACTTTCGTTTCGGCGAAACTGAAGCCTTCTGACGGAAGAGTACAACAACATCACGCTCCAAATTTACGTGGAGGAGAATTCGGTCCGGTAATAAGGTGCAGTCCGTAAATTCGCCCCATGCTACACTACAAAACTTTCGGTACCGGCCCCCACCTGGTGATCCTCCACGGTCTGTTCGGCATGCTCGACAACTGGCAGACGCTGGCGCGCAAGTGGGGCCAGACCCACACCGTCACCCTGTTCGACCTGCGCAATCACGGCCGTAGCTTTCATGCTACCGAGATGAGTTATGCCCTGATGGCGGAAGACGTAGCGACCACGCTCGAGGCCCTGAGTATCGACCGGTGCTGCCTGCTGGGCCACAGCATGGGCGGCAAAGTAGCCATGCAAACCGCGCTGACCTACCCCGACCTCGTGGAGAAGCTGATCGTAGCCGACATCACCCCCCGCCGCTACCGCCCCGGCCACAACGACGTATTTGCCGCCCTCGAAGCCTTTGACCCCAAAATGGTGACGGACCGTAAGATTGCCGCCGAACTGATGTCTACTTACGTCAGCAGCCGCGCCGTCCAGCTCTTCCTGCTCAAGAACCTGGCCCGGGACGGCGGCAGCTATAAATGGCGGATGAACCTGCCGGCCATCAGGGCCGCATACGATCACCTGATCGGTGGTGTCGGGCGGGCGGGAGATACGTTCACCGGTCCGGCACTGTTCGTGCGCGGCGCCAAAAGCGGTTACGTACAGGACGACGATCTGCCGCTGATTGAGGAGCTGTTCCCCCGGGCGACCCTAGCCACCATTGTAGGAGCCGGGCACTGGCTGCACGCGGAACGGCCGGAAGAACTGCTGGCGTTGGTGAACGATTTTATCGAACGGTAATGCGGGTAGCCGAACTTGATTTTGGAAGAAAAACAGCGAGGCCTTACGTCTAACGACGAAAGACCAGCGGCCCGCTTTCCAACCTCACCCTGCATCCCGCGTCCGCGCCAAAAAAAATGCCGCCCGTCCCGAAGGCCGAAGAACCCGCACGGCGTAGTGCCGGACGACCAGTAATCACCCCCTAAAAAACACCGGCCATCAACCCTTGCCAAACTCCGGCGTTGACTGTTTGACTCCCGACTACTTGACATCAGACCATTCCACCCCATGCGCCTCGACCACATCGGTATCGCCGTCGCCGACCTCACCGCCGCCGAAGACCTCCTCGCCCGCCTCCTCGGCCGCAAGCCTTATAAGCGGGAAACGGTTACCGACCAGCACGTAACCACCAGTTTTTTCACCGCCGGCGACACAAAGGCCAAACTGGAACTCGTAGCCGCCGAAAACAATCAGGGTCCCATCGCGAAGTATCTTGAAAAACGCGGCCCCGGCATTCACCACCTCGCCTTTGAAGTTGACGACATCGAGGCCGAGATGAAGCGGTTGGCGGCCGACGGTTTTGAACTTCTGCAGGAAAAACCTTCGCGGGGAGCGGACAACAAACTCGTTTGCTTTCTTCACCCGAAAAGTACCAACGGCGTGCTCGTCGAGATCTGTCAGAGCCTGCCGGAGCCCGACAACCCGGAAGACTTCTGGCGCACCCGTTACCACGAGGGCCGCACCGGCTGGGACATCGGCTATCCCTCGCCACCCATCACGGATTATCTCGACCAGGTGGTGAGTAAATCCATGCGTATCCTTATTCCCGGCGCGGGCAACGCCTACGAAGCCGAATACGCCTGGAAGCTGGGTTTTACCAACGTTTTCATCCTCGATATTGCCCCCGAGCCACTGAAAGCTTTTGGGGAGCGCGTCCCGGATTTCCCTAAAAGGCAACTGATTCAGGGCGACTTCTTCGCCCACGTAGGCCAGTACGATCTGATTCTTGAACAGACCTTTTTCTGTTCCTTCCCGCCGCTGCCCGAAACCCGCCGTTCTTACGCCGAGAAGATGCACGCGCTGCTTGCGCCGGGAGGAAAGTTGGTGGGTCTTTGGTTTGATATCCCCCTGACGGGTGACCTGATCAAGCGACCCTTTGGTGGCAGCCGGGACGAATACCTCGGTTACCTGGCGCCGTACTTCGAGATGGAATCATTCGGTACGGCGACAAACTCGATCGAGCCCCGGCGGGGGAATGAGCTTTTTGGGATTTTCCGTAAGCCGGTCGTTTAGCCGGTTTCATCTGTTTTCGGCCTGATGGCCGGCGTAAATATCAGCGTGAACGTCGCTAATAATCAGCTTATGCCCAACGAAAAACGCCTGTTATTCATTCTGGCCGCCGTCCAGTTCTGCCACATCATCGACTTCATGATCATCATGCCGCTGGGCAAGACGATCATGGAGACCTTTGATATTTCGCCGGGGCAGTTTGCCTGGGTTGTTTCGGCTTATGCGGGCGCGGCGCTGACGGGTAACCTGATCAGTACGGCTTTTATCGATCGGTTCGACCGGCGCTCCGCGCTGCTGTTTCTTTTCTGCGGCTTTACGCTCGGCACGCTGGCGTGTGCCTTTGCGCCGAGCTACGTTCTGCTACTGGCCTTCCGGTCCTGTACGGGTATTTTCGGGGGAACGCTGGGTGCGCTGGTACTGGCCATCGTGGGCGACGTAATACCACTGGAGCGGCGCGGCGCGGCGATGGGCTGGGTGATGACGGCATTCTCGGCGGCCAGCGTGGTGGGCGTGCCTTCGGGCATCTGGATTGCGGCACGGTACGGTTGGAACGCCCCTTTCCTGGTCACGGCGGCCATCTCGGCGCTGTTCGTCGGGCTGGCCTACTTCGTCGTCCCTTCATTGCGGGGGCACCTGGAGGAAGCGGCGCGAACGCGGGATGCAAAGAGAGAACTAAAAGCAATGGAAGATGTGATCGACACCGTCGCCCTGCGGGACGCCGATCTCCCCCTCGCCGGCGAAGCCCTCGCCCCGAAGCACGGCCTGCGCAGGGTCGTCGAGCCCTTCGTGCGCATCTTCTCCGATGCCAACCAGCGGGCCGCCCTGCTTTTCACCATGACGCTGATGCTGGGCCACTTCACCATCATCCCTTTCATTGCGCCGTATATGCAGATCAATATCGGTTTTGAGGATAACCAGGTGGCCCTGATCTACCTGATCGGCGGCTCGCTGACGGTGATCCTGCTTCCCTTCTTCGGCAAGCTTTCGGACCGCTACGGGCGGATGCCGGTTTTCACTACCGCTTCCGTTTTTGCCCTGGCGAGCATCTACGCCCTGACCAATCTCGACACCGACTCTATCTACATTGCCCTGCTGACCACCTCTTCCTTTTTTGTCGTTGCCAGTGGCCGCAGCGTACCGGCCACCACGATGATCACCTCCGTCGTAAGGCCCGAGAACCGGGGTGGGTTTATGAGCATCCGGCAGTCGGTTAATGAGATGGCGCTGTTCGGCAGTACCGTCGTTGCCGGCTTCGTCATTACCAAGGGGTCGGACGGGAAGCTGGAGCACTACGAGTGGCTCGGGTACTTCACGATAACAATGAGCGTGCTGGCGGTGTTTGCGGCCTCACGGATCCGGGCGGTGGCCTGATTATCTGCGGGCTTCAGCTATTATCATTTAAACTCAAAAATTTTGATCTTTTTTTCGGATTGGTAAAAGAGACGGCATCTCTGATGGGCGGTCCCGTAGTGCACTACCGTCCAACGAATCATTCGCGGCAAAGGAAGATATTTTGCCAGAACTGAAGCATTGCTCCGGGATCACCCTTCCGGTCTATTCTTTTTCACTTACAAAGTTAGCGGCCGGTTTTTATCGCTGCATTTCAACTCGCCCGACCGGGTGTAAATAAAGACAAGAAAGTCATTGCCAGGATAGATCAGGTTGCCGACTGCGTCGAAATGTAAAGAAAGAAACGGAGCGGTGTACGAGCCAGATACGTTACCGGGTACGGCATTGAAGATGATCGATAATGACAGGTAAGGAACGTTGCGCAACTGCACGTCCGACCGCAGATCGCCCTCATCAAGCGCGTTCCCCAACAAAATTGTTGCCGATCCGCAGTTACCGAATAAACCTGCCGACGAGAAAGACCGCACGCTTCAGCCAGCAATCAGCGCGGACAAGTCCAGCTTTTCCTGGTCGGAGATGGCCCGGCAGCCGTTGCGGGCCGCTTCGCGGTGAGCGAGGTACACCTGTTCGGTCTGCCCGGGAGTAGGGACGAGAAGGAGATTCTTACCTTCCGTCACGGCGTATACGTCCATCAGCGTGCTGTAACCGGAACGGCAAACGATGTGGCGGGCGGCGGGCAGCAGACGGGTTAAAAGACCGGCATCGGCGAAGTCGTGAACGGTGATATTGCCGGCTACGTCCGGAAGCGGTGCGGCACTCCCCGGTAATCCCCGCACCAGTACGTGCCGGCCGGGCAACCCGGACAATTGCCGCAAAATGACCTCCTCCAGCCGCGTCCGCATCGGCTCCGGACCGGAGAGCAGTGCCAGTATGACCGGAGTAAAAGGCTCTGTTGACGTGTCCGGGATTTGCGCCGCATCGCTCTCCGGCAACCGCGACAACGGACCGATAAAAATCACCTCCCGGTACCCCCGCTCGGCCGACAATTTTCCGCTGACCCGTTTTCGCACCTTCGGATGATCCGGCACCCAGAACGCATCGAACCGTTGCAGGTACCGCCGGTAGCCCCACGACACCACGGCGTTGCCGGTGATGGGGTGCAGCTGATGGGTAAGGAAAACGGAAGGCACGCCGGGCACGTAGCAGCCGAAGCGGTTGTCCGAAACAATGCGGTCGATTCCCAGCTCCGCAACGATTTCTTCACAGCACCGGCGTTCGCGCCAGATCGTGCGCACCCAGCGGGGAAATTGCCAGGCGACGTTGAGCGGCATCGAGCGGGTCGGGTAGGTGACGGCGTACGGGGGCAACTCGTGAACGACGATGCCGGGCCGTTCCGCTTCCAGGAATTTTCGGGCGCGGCCGCTGGATGCAAAGAAGGTCGATTCGCCGGCATCCTCCAGCGCCGCCGCCAGGGCCAGGCTGCGGGAGGCGTGGCCCAGCCCCCAGTCGAGGATACAGAGCAGGGTCCGTTGGCCGGGCTTGGTTGGGATCATGGGGCTAAGGTACGGTCTTGCACCGTGTCTGCGTCGCGCCGATATTCTGATCGACAAGGGTAAAACGACCTCCGGGGTCCTTCAAAAACATATATCGGTAAAGGTCGGTGCGACAGGGCATAACGTACACGATGAAGACTACCTTTGTCGTTCCCCCATTTTCAGACCGACGCTAAGTATGCAATCAAGATCTACCACCCTTGCTTTTTCAGTCTTTCCCCGCACCCGCGTCCGCGCCCTGAAAAGTCTGTCCGTCTTATGGCTGCTGCTGTTGGTATTTCCGCTGACCGCCCAGGTGAATACCGCCTCCATCTCCGGTAAGGTCACCGACCTGCGCAACGACCAGGCGATCGATTACACCACCGTGTACGTGAAGGGCAGTAACACCGCCGTGGAAAGCGGCACCACCGGCCGTTACCTGATCACCGTACCCGCCGGAGAGGATTTCCAACTCGTCTTCAGTCGCCTCGGCTACCGGGAAACGACGGTAAAAGTAGCCACCCTGCCCGAGGGCTCCACCAAGCAAATCGACGTAGCCCTGGCCCCCACCGAAAGCACCCTGGAAGTGATCGTGCGCGAAAGCAAGATCGAAGAGGGCGGCATGATCCGCGAGACACCGGAAGCCATCCGCCTGCTGCCCTCCACCACCGGCAACCTCGAATCTATCCTGCCCCACCTCGCCCTCGGCGTCAGCTCCGGCGCCGGCGGCGAACTCACCAGCCAGTACAACGTCCGGGGCGGCAACTACGACGAAAACCTGGTGTACGTCAACGGCTTCGAGATCTACCGTCCGCAGCTGATCCGCGCCGGACAGCAGGAGGGGCTTACCTTCGCCAATCTCGACCTGACCCGCAGCCTGAGCTTTTCCTCCGGTGGCTTCGAGGCCCGCTACGGCGATAAGCTCAGCTCGGTGCTCGACATCAAGTACAAGCGGCCCGATAGCCTGCGCGCCGGTCTGCAGGCCAGCTTCCTCGGCGGCTCGGCCTACCTGGAGGGCAGCTCTAAAGTGAACAAAGACGGCATCAAAAAATTCCGCTACCTGCTCGGAGCCCGCTATAAAACCACCCAGTACCTGCTCGGCAGCCTGGAGACGAGCGGGGAGTACACGCCCAACTTCCTCGACGTACAGACCTACCTCACCTACGACTTCAACCCCACGCTCCAGCTCGGGCTGCTGGCCGATTACAACCGCAGCATTTACAACTTCATTCCCGAAGCGCGCAGCACGGCATTCGGTGGCTTTTTTCAGACCCTGCAGCTGTTCACGGAGTTCGAGGGCGGCGAACGCGACGATTTTCTGACCCAGATGGGCGGACTGTCGCTCACGTACATCCCCGAGAAAAAGAGCAATCCTTTTTTTCTTAAATTGCTCACCTCCGCCTTCCGCTCCGACGAGAATGAGGCCATCGCCATCGGGGGAGATTACCGCCTCGGCCAGCTGGATACCGATCTTGGCTCCAGCACTTTTGGCGAAGTGCTTAACGAACTCGGCTCGGGAACGCAACAAACTTTTGTCCGCAATTTCCTCGATATCCAGGTGTACAATGCCGAACTGAACGGTGGCCTTGAACTCAACCAGCGGACCGCCGAAACGAGCAGAGCCCACTTCCTGCAGTGGAGCGTAAAGGCCCAACACGAGATCGTGGATGACTTCATCAACGAATGGGAACGACTCGACTCGGCCGGTTACAGCCTGCCCTTCGACCGGACGGCGGGGGCGGTAGAACTTTTTCAGGTGCTTAAGACCGAGAACGAACTGAACAGCACCCGTCTAAGCGGTTTTTTGCAGGATACCTGGACGTGGCGTAAAGAGGACGTTGCCGACCTGCGCATCAGCGCCGGCGTACGGGGCACTTACTGGGACCTCAACAAGGAACTCGTCATCAGCCCCCGCGCCCAGATCCTCTACAAACCCCTCGGCGGTAAAGCGGACATCAGCTATAAACTCTCCGGAGGCCTCTACGCCCAGCCTCCGTTCTACCGCGAGATGCGCCGCCCGGACGGAACGGTGAACACCAGCCTGAAGAGTCAAAAATCGACCCACGTCGTCGGGGGACTTACGTCTGATTTTTATTACGGCAAGCGCAACCCCAAGAAATTCCGCTTCATTGCCGAGGCCTACTACAAATCATTACGCGACCTGGTGAGCTACGAGATCGAGAACGTCCGTATCCGGTACTCGGGGGAGAACGACGCAACAGGCTACGTGGCCGGCCTCGATCTGCGCCTGAACGGGGAGTTCGTGCCCGGGGCGGAGAGCTGGATCAACCTGAGTCTGCTGCAGGCCAAAGAGAGCCTGACCGACGTACAGCATTTAGAGATCGACGGCCGCGAGGAAGACGGGTCCACGCGCAGCAAGGAAGTGGATTTCGTTCCCCGCCCGACGGATCAACTATGGAACGTGAGCCTCTTCTTTCAAGATTATCTGCGCAGCAGCGAAGCGTTCCGTACCCACGTGAACCTGACGGTGGGCGGCGGCCTGCCATTTGGCATTCTGGGCGACAACGAAGTATTTCGTAATTCTTTGCGTTTCGATACCTACCACCGCATCGACATCGGCTTCAGTTTCCGCCTGTACGACCGGGAGAAGTCGAAGAAAAGAAACAGTTTCCTGAAATTTACCCGCCAGACTTTTATCAGCCTGGAGGTCTTCAACCTGATGAAAGTGGCCAATCAGGCGGGCAATACCTGGATCAAGACCATCGGGCGGCAGCAGTATGCGGTGCCGAACCGGCTTACAGGGCGGCGGATCAACCTCCGGCTAAAAATGGATTTTTAGTCCTCTGGTGACTGAGTTTGTGTGGATGACGAGATGCACAGTTGTAACGAGTTTACCGCCGGCCATGTCTCCCCTCTCCCGAGGAGAGGGGCCGGGGGAGAGGGGAATTCGTGCACTTGGTTATACACGCGCTGAGTCTCAGCGAATTCCCGAACAAGCGCTTTGTTGCTACCTTTACTCCACAGGTCATCTCTTCACGTAAAGAGACGGCAAAAAACAATCACCCCAATGCTTTTGCTTACCGTTCTGCTCTCTCTCTTTTCTCCTGACCCCGTTATTGTTTCCGCCCACGACTACCACGTCTCCAAAACAAACGTTCGTTATTCCGCCGGAAAGGAGCAAGTGCAGGTGGAGATGCACGTCTTTGTCGAGGACCTGGAAAAAGATATGGCCATGGCCGGTGCGCCCGAAAAACTGGAGATCGGCACGGAACGCGAAGCCGTAGATGCCGAACGCTACCTGACCAATTACCTGAAGAAAAAATTCCGGCTCCGGTGGAATGGTGACGATCTCCCACTGGAAGTCATCGGGTACGAACTGGCCGACGACCTTCACGGTCTCTGGATCTACCTGGCCGCCCCTACCACTGAGCCGCCGGCGGAAGTCGCCATCACCAGTACCCTCATCACCGAAACGTACGCCGACCAGAAAAACATCGTCAAGCTCTACAACGGTGAAAAACGTTCGGCCACCCTGCTTATGAGTAAAGACCGCCCCAACGCCGAGCACGCTTTTTAATATCTCCCGAACCCGCCATATTTTCAGCAGCTCAATTCTTACCTCGTTGGCCAAAACCAAGAAGACCACCCCCGCCGCCCGGATTCTCCGCCCCCACGCCGAAACCGCCTACGCCAATGAGCTCAAGGCCCTGGCCAAACAAGATAAAGGCATTCGCCCCACCGGCTGGAACCTCAGCCCCCGCGCCGTTGTCGATTATCTGCTGGGGGAGACCCTGGCCGACGGGACCGAGATCACCACCAAGTACTTCGGCGACCGCCGTCTGATCGAAGTCGCCGTAGCCAGCCTGGTAACCGATCGCGCCCTCTTACTCGTAGGCGTACCCGGCACGGCCAAAACCTGGGTAAGCGAACATCTGGCCGCCGCCATCAGTGGCGACTCCAAACTACTCGTCCAGGGCACCGCCGGCATGAGTGAAGACGCCCTCCGCTACGGTTGGAACTACGCCCGCCTGCTCGCTGAAGGACCCAGCGAAGCCGCCATGGTTCCCAGCCCGGTAATGACCGGCATGCAGGCCGGAAAGCTCGTCCGCCTTGAAGAACTCACCCGCATTCCCAGCGATGTTCAGGATGCCCTCATCACCATCCTTTCCGAAAAGATCCTTCCTGTTCCGGAACTGAATAAAGAAGTCCAGGCCGTTCGCGGTTTTAACATCATCGCTACGGCCAACGACCGCGATAAAGGCGTCAACGAACTCTCCAGCGCCCTCCGCCGTCGTTTTAATACCGTGGTTCTCCCCTTACCCGCCACCCTGGAAGAAGAGGTCCGCATCGTCACCGACCGCAGCAGTGCCGCGGCCGCCGGCATGGAACTCCCCCCGGTAAAAAAGGATGTGGCCGCCGAGATCACCCGCCTGGTCACCATCTTCCGCGAACTACGCAACGGCCGTACCGAAGACGGCCGCACGCAGGTCAAATCACCCAGTTCCACCCTGTCTACGGCCGAGGCCATTTCGGTGGTAAACCAGTCCCGCGCGCTTAGTCATCACTTCGGCAAGGGAGAAGGCATTCCGCCCGATCTGCTTGCCGCCAGCCTCACCGGCGCCATCATCAAAGATCGCTCCCAGGACGAGCCCGTCTGGCGGGAATACCTCGAGGTGGTCGTCCGCAACCGCAAAGGCTGGGAAGACCTCTGGGAGGTGCTTAAGTAAGCGTTTGTCCTACGGATGACCGGTGGTGAACACCGGCCCCGAAAAAATTACCGGACTAAAGAGACATTTCCCCGGAACGTTACCACCCGCCCGTCCACAAAAAGCACCGTAGCGGAATACACGAATACGGCCGGGCTGAGCGGCCGCCCGTCCAGTTCTCCTTTCCATCCTTTCGCCGAATCGCCCGGCAGAAAATCGGTGGCAATGTGTACGGCTTCCCCCCAACGATCATAAACGGTGAAATTCTGAATGTTGCTGATGACGGACAGGTTCGCCATGGGCATGAATACGTCGTTGACGCCGTCACCGTTCGGGCTGAAACCGGTTGGGAAGTAGACCCGCAGCAGATCATCAACCACCAGTTGTAGGCTGTCCGTTGCCGTGCAGCCATTGGAACTCACGACGCTGATCGTGTAGGTCATCGTTTCGGTAGGTGCAGCGGTGGGCCGGAGGCAGTCGGCGCAGTCCAGGCCAAGTGCGGGCGTCCAACTGATTTGCGTCAGAGACGTATCGGCGAAATTGGAGCGGGTGTTAATAAAATAACTACCGCCGGTTTGGATAACCGCGCGGGGATCGACAAAAATATCGAGGATCGGCGCGTCGGGTACGACAACGGTTGCGGATGTTTCGCAGCCTTTGGCATCCTGCACCACCAGATCGTAGCGTCCGGACGTAAGACTATCGGTCAGGGCAGAGGGGCTAAAGCTCTCCCCCCCATCCGCGGAGTACAGGAACGGAGGGGTTCCTCCGGCGATCTCCGTGACGAGTATGCTGCCAAGGGGAGTAGTACAGTTCGGCGCGACTTCTTCCGTCTCAAACCCTAGCGGCAGATTCTGAACCAGGGTGATCTCAGCGGAGGCCGTACAGAAGTTGTGCCGGTCAGTAACTTCTACGATATAGACTCCCGTACCCTGCACCGTAGGACGGGCAAGATCCTGCCCCCTTACGATGATGCCGTCAGTCGTAGTCCACTCGTACGAAAAAGGACCGGTTCCACCTGCTCCGGCGTTCAGCTCAACGGGATTGATCTCGCAGCCGAGATTGAAATTCGGACCGGGGTTTACGGTAGGAGGAGTAAGATTGCTGGTTACGACAACGGAGAGGGCGGAGCTGCAGTCGTTATCCTGATCGGTTACCGTAAGCTCGTACGTTCCCGGCTGGTCAACGATCGGGGCCAGGGTTGTTGCTCCGGCTACTATATTACCATCGGTGGTAGACCAGATGACGGAAAAGTCGGTACCGGACGATGCGTTGGTAGCGTTGATTTGCGACGATAGTTCCCGGCAGTTCAGTGCTTCGGGAACGGGCGCAAAGAGTGCCGGTGGCATATCGTTACGTACTACCCGCACGTCGGCGGTAGTGAAGCAATTGTTGTCGTCATTCATCACCCTCAGCACGTAGGTGCCTTCCTCATCAACGGTAGGGCGGGGCGTGTCCTCACCGCTGACAAAGTTACCGTTCGCCGTTGTCCACGCGACGGTAAAGTTCGTACCGGTATCCGTTAAATCGGCAAATAACCCGACGGCCGGATTACGGCAGCTTATGGGTGGGGCGGGAGAGAGGGTGATCTGCGGTGCCAGGGTATCCGTCCCGACAACTACCGTGACCGAATCGGTACAACCGTTCCCCGGATCGAGGGTGAAAAGCTGATAGCTACCGGGCTGATTGACGGAGACTTCAGCAGCATCATCCGCTCCGATAATATTGCCGTCCGAGCTAATCCAGCGATAGCTGAGAAGTTGACCGGGGAGATCTGGCATGGCGGTCAGATTCCGCTCGGTTTCCGCACAGTTGAGGGGCGCGACCGGCGGGACCGACACGGTGGGAATGGCCTGATCTATGACGACGGTCGTAGTATCCACCGACCGACAATTGTTGAGGTCATCGGTGACGAGAAGCTGGTACACGCCTTCCGTTCGCACGCTGGTGGTCGGCTGATTCGGGGAGTCGGGAGCAGTGCCCCGCAGGGCGGTCCACAGGTACGTCAAACCCGGTACTGCACCTGCGGCCCCGCCCAAAATCGCTATGGTATCGGTGCAGCTAAGCGCCTGACCCGAAGCCCCCGCATCGGCGGGGGGCACCGACTGATCCGACAGCACCACGACGGTGTCGGTCGCACTACACCCCGTCGTGAGGTTACTGACGGTGACGAAATAGGTACCGTTCCGATCAACCTCCGGTGTGAGGTCGTCAACCATGCCCGCAAAGTTACCGTCATCGGTTCCCCAGGTCCACGCATAATCCGGGCCTTCGTCAGACCGGCTCCCGTCGAGGGTGAGCACGGTATCGATACAGGTCAGTCTGCCGGGAGGCATGATGACCGCCACCGGGAGCAGCGTGTCGAGCTGAACCCGGGTCGTGGCGGTATCCCGACAGCCGTTGGCGGCGTCCGCAACGATCAACCGGTACGTACCCGCCCCGATTACCGTCAGGGAAGGCTCCTCTCCGGGGCCGTCGATGCTGCCATCGCCGGTTGACCACTCGTAGGAGTAACCAGGCACCGTTTCCGCGACGATGGTCCGCCGGCGAAAATCACAGCTGATCGCCTCAGCCGGCGTGATCAGCACCTGCGGCGGCGTCCGGTTTTCCGTAATCATGGCGGTTCTTTCGCTAAAACAGCCAGTGGCGTTCCGGGTCAGCCGCAGCTGGTAAAGTCCCCCTTCCGTAGCCGTTGCCCGTGCCCTGTTCACGCCGCTCAGGGTGCCGCCACTGACGGTACTCCATTCATAGGTTACGTCCGTTTCTCCCGGAGCGGCTCCCGTCAGTTCGTGGCGGACGTTTATACAGTCGATCGTATCTCCTGTTGCGGTCAGTCTTAGCACCGGAGGTGTAAAGTCGTCCATCACTTCCACGCTGTCGGTACCGGTGCATCCCGTGGATGCGTTAATTACGGAGAGGACGTAAGTTCCCGCTTCGGTAACGAGCGGGTCGGGGCGTTCTTCATTGTCCTCGATGCTGCCCGTCACCGTCGTCCAGGCGTAGCGGAAGCCCGGGCCGAGATCGGTCGCGGCAAGGCGCAACGTGCTGTCATTGCAGGTAAGCGTAGGGGCCGGCCCGGCTTCCACGGCCGGCGATCCGGTACGCTGAACGACGGTGACCGACTGGCTGCCAGAGCAATTTCCGGAGGGATCAGTAACGGTCAGCAGGTAAGTGCCCGCCGAGTCGACCGTGGTGGAGGGGCCGTTGAGCGGGGCGGTGAAGTTGCCGTTCACCGTCGTCCAGGAATAGAGCAGCCCAGAGGCATTACCGGTCGTTGACGAAGTCAGTTCGGCGGTAAGAGTTTCGCAGGTCAGTTCCGTAGCCGGCGCGATGGCAAAATCAGGGGCACTCAGGTCACGATCCACGATGACGGAACTGGTATCGGAACAGCCGTTCTCGGTATTCGTGACGCGCAGCAAATAGGTCCCGGTAGCACCGATGACGAGGCGGAGTAAATTGGAATCGGCAACGATGACGCCATCGGTTGTCGTCCAGCCGTAGCTCAGGTTCGGCCCCTGTGCCGAGGCGCTGCCGTCGAGGGTATCGTTCAGGCTGCCGCAGGCGAGGGTAAAGCCACCGCCGGCATCGGCGCTCGGCGCGTTGAAGTCACCGCCGATCATGAAGGTGGTGTCTCGTCGGCAGTCCGTGAGCGTATCGCGTACGCTGAACGTATAGCTGCCCGCACCGCTCACGGTCGGGGTGAGGCCGTCGCCGCCACTGACGATGTCGCCGCCGGTACTGGACCAGGAGTAAACGAGGTCGGCCCCGCTACTGGTTTCCGAGGCATTCAGGGTCATTTGTGCGCGGCCGCAGGTGAAAAGCCGGGGACTTTGAAGAGCGATGTTTGGCCGGCCGGCACCACTCCTCACCGTCACCGAATCTTTTTCCGTACAACCGGAGGCCAGGTCGGTCAGCAGCAGGACGTAGTTGCCCGGTTCATCGATCAGGGGCATTTGCCCGTTGGCGTTAGCGACGATGTTGCCGTCGTTCGTCGTCCAGGCGTAGCGAATATCCGGCCCAGAGGTGGTTCCCGTGGCGTTGATGCGTAGTCGATCGGCTCCGCAGGCCAGCGGAGGCGGATCGGCCAGAATGATGATCAGATCGGGGCTACCATCTACGACCGTAACGTCCCGGCTGGCGAAGCAACCATTTTCTTCGTTGGTCAGAATAAGGGTATACGTTCCGGGAGCATCGATCAGGGGGTCGAAACCACTGGCGCCACTGACGATGTTGCCATCCACGGTAGACCAGATTAGCGAGAAGTTGCCGCTACCGGTACCGGAGCCGGAAGCGTCGAGCCGCTGAGCGCCGGTGCTACAGGTGAAGGGTGCGGGAGTTGCGATCACCGGTACCGGCGGATCGGTGTCGGCGGTGACCAGGATCGTCGTCTGGTCCGAACAGCCCTCGTTCGTGTCGGTGACGACCAGTTGGTAGGTACCTGCTTCGTTCACGGTGGCCTCGCCGGACGACTCGCCGGAGACGATGTTACCCTCGTCAGTCGTCCACAGGTATTCGATTCCGGCTCCCGTCGAAGACCCTTCGGCGGAAAGAACGATCATCCCGTCGCGGCAGTTGATGGCACCGGAGCGCTGGCTGGCGGTAGCGGTGGGGGCGTTGCTGCTGGCCCGTACGAGCACGAAATTGTCGTTAGTACACGCATTGAGCCCATCGTCATAGCGCACCGTGAGGACGTATACCCCGGGAGCGTCGACTGTGGGGAAAAGGGTGGTTGCGCCGCTGACGATGTTACCGTTGCCCGACGTCCATTCGTAAGTAAAGTCCGGCCCTGCGGAGGAGCCCGTGCCGTCCAGCTGGACACCACCGGCAGCGGGGTCGCAGGAAAGCGCTACGGGGGTATCCGTTTGCGCGATCACGTTTAGTTCGGTGACGCTGACCTCGGCGGATTGCGCACAGACCTCGCCGAAGAAGAGATCATCGAGGGCAAAATCGTTGGCTCCAATGTCGGTGTTTTGATTAACGACACAGATCTCGGCGCTGGTTTCCCCACCCGCCGCCGCCCAGGTTTCGGCGAACTGGTTCCAGTTACATACGGCGGGTCTGACGTTGAAGTCGCTGCCCAGCAGGGTGCCATTGATGGAAAACTGGAGGTCGGCCGTAGGCGGGTTTCCCACAACGGAGGTGGCCCAGGCGCTGAAGCGATAGGTGGCACCCGGCACAACGGCAACGGTCTGGCACCAGACCCGGGTATCGGCCTCCGTAGATCCGTTGACGACCATGAACTGTCCACCGGGTCCGTTCCGATCCGGACAGTCGGCGAAGTTGGTATGGGTGAGGTTAGAATTGGTGGAAATAAGGTACAGCCCCTCGTCGGACAGCAAGCCGAAAGGGCCCGGAGGCGGCGTTGCCAGCAGGTACTCCGTTACGAAGTCGCGGTCACCGTCGCTAAAATCTCCGTTAACGATCAGGTTATCGTCGGGATCAAAAACAGCCGCGGTAAGGGTGAAGGTAGCCGGGCCCGAAACCGTAGCGCGGGGCGTGAGACTCCCCGGATCATCGAGCCCGGTGGTCGGGCTCCAGTTGAAAGCCGTCAGGTTCGCTCCGGTGATGCCGGCGTTCAGTTGTACCACACCTCCGCCCGGACAAAAGACGGCGTCGGGGCCGGCGTCTACGGTAAGGCCACACTGGGCGGCTAGATTTGCCCCTACGATCAGGCAGGAAAAGGAGAATAGATAGCGTAATAACGAACTCATCAATGTTCAAAGTAAGGCATTAATATACTACACATCAGAACTGACCCGGCCGGAGGATTTGTCGGTTTGTCTTTTTCAGGACGATGGAAACAGGATTTTACCCACTTGTACCTTACCTGACGTCAGCCTAATATTTTGGTAGCCGGTGTAATTAGGGCGATATTCTGTTACCGGTCGCCGCTCTTTCTCTTTATAACAATTCCGCCTTAAATTTAGCGGTCAGCGAAACTTCCGATCCGGGCAACCGCCGATTCAAGCCCGTATAAATTCGACCTTCACTGTCTTGTTTACCGTTACCTTTTCTCTTCGAAAAACTCATCATGTCGAACAAACTATCCTACTTACTTGCTTCCCTGATATTGGCGATTGCTGCTTTTACGGTACTTCAGACCTGCACCTCCGACACCCTGCCCATAGGGGAGATCATCGATTTACCCGCTGACGGGCCGATTCTTGTTGTCGGCAACCCGGACCGCACCTTGCTGGACCAGGTACAATCCGCCCTCACCAGGGGCCAACAAACGGCTCCTTACCGCCAACTCGACGAAGATTCCCTGTTCAATTATCGCCACCTCACCCTGTTGCGCTACGAAGCCGACAGCCTCACGGCCCACCGCCGCCGGGCCGTGGAGCGCTTCGTCCTTGCCGGCGGTAACCTGTTGATCGTTGATGACCGGCCGGCCGAACCGTTCGCCTGGGCCTGGTACAACGATCGCCTGAGACAGCCGGACCGGGTAACGGAAGTCGGGTCGGGTCGGGTGCTCTCCATCGGAGGAACGGGGCCGGCGCCGCAGGCTTTCTTTGCTCCTTCAGCCGGCACCGCACCCGCGGCCGCGCCCCGATACGCCGCCCTGCCCCCCGCCGCTCCGAAAAGCGATGGTTTTCAACTCCAGGTACTCGACGACAACATCTACGAACCCATGGAAATGGAGGTGCTGCCAAACGGTGACGTCCTGTTTTTAGAGCGGCGCGGCAAGATGAAGCTTTGGACCAAAAGCGGTACCCGGCTCGTGCATGATTTCCCTGTCTGTATTGAAGGAAACTATGAAGATGGTCTTCACGGCCTCGCCATCGACCCCGACTACGGTAAGACCAACGACTGGATCTACCTTTACTACAGCCCCTCCCCCTGCGACTCCACCGATCAGCTGCTGAGCCGCTTTAACTACAAAAAAGGCGTGATCGATACCACCAGCGAAATCGTCGTCCTCCGCGTCGGCGTTCAGCGCGATAAATGCTGCCACAGCGGCGGCAGCCTCGAGTTCGACGACGACGGATTGCTCTACCTCAGCACCGGAGACAATACCAGCAGCAAGGAATCCGACGGGTACAGCCCCCTCGACGAGCGCCCCGGACGGGCACCTTTCGACGCCCAGAAGTCGAGCGGGAATACCAACGATCTGCGCGGCAAGATCCTGCGTATCCAACCTACCGCGGAAGGCGGGTACACCATTCCCGAGGGCAACCTATTTACCGATGGCACAGGCGGACGCCCCGAGATCTACACCATGGGCTGTCGCAATCCCTTCCGCATCACCATCGATCCCTGGACAAAGTACGTCTACTGGGGCGATGTCGGCCCCGACGTCGGCGAAGCCGGCAAGTACGGCCCCGAGAGCTTCGACGAATGGAACCAGGCCCGTACCGCCGGAAACTTCGGCTGGCCCTATTTCGTGGGCGACAACTTCGCCTTCAACGAGCGCGACTTCGCCACGGACGAAGTCGGCGCGGCCTTCGACCCCACCGCCCCCGTCAACGCATCGCCCAACAATACGGGCGCACGACAACTGCCACCCGCCCAACCGGCCTTCATCTGGTATCCCTACGGCTTTAGCGCCGAGTTTCCCGTACTGGGTACCGGCTCCCGCTCGGCTATGTCCGGCCCTTTTTTCGACAGGCGTAAGCTGGTGCCGATCACCAATAGCGCCCTACCCGAATATTACGACGGTAAGTGGTTCATCTACGAGTGGGCGCGCAGCTGGATCAAGGTCGTCACCCTCGACTCTGCTCGTCAGGAGATCGTCCAGATCGAAGACTTTTTACCCGATTTCAAGTTCAGCAAACCGATCGACATCAAGTTCGGCCCCGATGGGTCGATCTACATCATCGAGTACGGCAACGATTACTTTCTTAACAATCCCGACGCGCGGCTGGTCCGCATCAGTTACTCGGCGCGTAACCGCCCACCCACGGCGCTACTGGCGGTCGATGAATCTGCCGGTGGTATTCCCTTTAAACCTAACCTGACCTCGGCCGGCAGCGCCGACCCCGACCCCGATGACAGTTTGCGCTACCGTTGGTACATCGACGGCAAACTACTGGCCGAAACCCCGTCCTTCACCCCGACGCTGACGAGCGCCGGACCGCACGTGGCCCGCCTCGAGGTGATCGATGCATCCGGCAGCACCGCCGAGGCCACTACCGTGCTGACCGCCGGAAACGCACGGCCCACGCTGGCGCTAAAAATCGATGGCAATCGCTCGTTCTTGCTGCCCGGCCGTAACAACCTCAGCTACGCCGCAACCGTCGAGGACCCCGAAGACCGCTCCGCCGGTAAGCTGAATACCGATGAAGTAGTTGTTAACGCCGCCTGGGTAACCGACGCAGCCCTGGCCGACGGCGTCCGCCGGGGCAGTACGATCCTGCCGGCCGGTGACCTCCGCTTCGCCTCCGGCGCCCAACTGATCGAGGGCAGCGACTGCTACACTTGCCATAAGGAACGCAGTGAAAACGTAGGCCCAGCTTACCTCGCCGTTGCCGAGCGGTACGACGACCAGCCCGCCACCATCAGCCGGCTGGCCGCTAAGGTGATCCGTGGGGGCAACGGGGCCTGGGGGGAACGCCTGATGAGCGCGCACCCGACGCTGAGCCGGGAAGACGCCGAGGTGATGGTCGGGTACATCCTCAGCCTCAACGACGCCGGCCGGCTTCCGCTTGCGGGCCGGGCTACGCCGGGGGCGGGTTCCGGAAGCTACGTGCTGGCCGCCAGCTATCGCGACAAAGGAGGACGTAATGCTCCCCCCCTGGTAGGACAGAAATCAGTCGTTCTACGTCCCCCTACCCTCGAAGCCGAACTTGCCCACGATGGTCTGTTCCGGGCAGCGGTCCCGCAGGGAGGCAACAACAATGCCTTCAAGGTCGTCAATTTTCGTCCCGGCGGTGCGCTGCGGCTAGCGGATATCGACCTGGAGGGATTGAAGGCATTTTCTGTTCGCCTCCACGCAATTACGGCCGGTATCCTCGAACTGCGTCGTGGTACAATGGACGGTGAGTTACTCGCCAGTCAATCACTCGCGCCTACCGAAGGACAGGATTCTTACGCGAACGTACGGCTCCCGCTTTCCGCCTCGGCCGGCGGGCCGCGCCAGTCAGATGTGTTCCTGATCTGGAAAGGCGAGGGTGGTACCATAGCCGACGACATGGGACATCACCGCCCCGGCGATGTTGGATTCGTGGACTGGATAAAGGTAGAATAGGCGCGAACGCAGGAATGCAAGGAAAGGTGGTTGGCGAATGATTTATCTGCTCGCGCTGATCTTACCGATGAAAATCACCATGGCCCGGACTTTACGTAAAGTCCGGGCCATGGTGATTTCGGGTGATAAACTTATCTACCGTTTATTCCCTCAGCACGGTAATGTCTCCCCGGTAGAGCAGTTTGACGTTGTCGAGAAATTCTACCTCGATTATGTACACAAATACGCCGGGGTTGACCGGTTTTCCGTTCTGGCCCATTCCATCCCACAGCTTGATGCCGTCCAGGCAGTTGGGGTCGAAACTATTCTCGGAGAATAGCAGTCCTCCCCAGCGGTCGAAGATGTCCACGGAGAGCACCCGCTGTACGCCCTGACAGGCAAAGATTCGGAAATCCTCGTTGCGCCCGTCCCGGTTGGGGCTAAAGACGTTGGGTATGTATACGTTGCGATTTGCATCCACTTCCACGAAGATGTCGGCAAACGCCTGACAGCCATTGCTGTTGGTAGCCCGAAAGGTATAGTCAACATCCGAAAAAGGAACGACGAACGGGTTCCGCACGGAATCGGAACTCAAAAATTCGCCGGGGGTCCAGAGGTATTCATAGACATCACCGGCAGGACTGATGAGCGGGTTGAGGCGGGTGAGGCTATCGCCCAGTTCGATGATGATTTCGTCGGCCAGATCGATGATGATCTGCGGAGGCTGGTTGATACTGAACGTCTGCTCGGCGGAGCAGCCGACGCTGTCGAATACGGAAACCACGACATCGCCGGCGAAGGCCGTACCGGTTTGCCCCACGGGTATCCGGAAACCATCATTGTTGACCGAAAAAGAGAAATCTTCGATGCCGTTGGAAGTGCCTCCGAAAGCCGTGTCGATCAGCACGGGTGTTGTTTGTCCGAAACAAAGAGGCTCTTCGATGGGCAATACGCTGAAAACGATCGGTTCGGGTTCCCCGATGGTAAAGTTTACGCTGTCCTGGCATCCTTCTACGTCGGTAACGGTGACGCTGTAGGTTCCCGGGCCGAGATCGCGGGCCAGGGTCTCTTCCGGCCCGGCTACGTTGCCCGACCAGGTGTAGGGGTTCATCGCCAGTTCGTTATTGTTAACGCTGCTGACGAAGACTCCTACGCGACCGTTCCTATCGCCGGCGCACCGAACATCCTGCGTCGTCTGTACGGGGTCGATGCTCAACGTGAGCGGGTCGGGCTGTGCTACGGTGAACGTTTGGGTACCGGGAGAGCAACCGTTGGCGTCGCTGATGTCGAGCGTACCCATGCCGGCACTGATCCCGGACACGATGGAATCGGTATCGGGCGCTACGGACCAGGAATAATCATACCCGGGAGTACCACCGGAAATGACCACCGTAGCGGCTCCGTCAACGAGGCCGTTGCACGTTACGGGCGTTACCAGGAGTTCTACTTCAAAGTCTTCAGGGCTGAGAATGGTATCGGCAAATTCTTCAAAACAAAGCCCGTCGGTCACCTCTACGGTAACCGCCCCACGGGCCAAGCCCGTTTCGGTGCTGGTATTAGTGCTGAAATCCGCCGTGCCGCTCGGCCAGCGAAAGTCAAAACTGCCGACCGAACCATCGTCGTATTCCGCGGTGAAAGTGGCCGTTCCGTCCATTACCATATCGTCGGGGCAACTGACGGGCGTAAGCTGAAAGCTTCCGATGATCGCGGGTGGGTCCGTAAGCATGAAGGTGGTATCAAAGGGTGGCTGACAGCCGTTGCCATCGGTGATGGTAACGGTATAACTACCCGCGCGCAAGCCCGTGAAAGCCGGATTGGTCGTAGGAGTACCGAACGGATCGGTTGACCAGACGTAGTTGTAGGTACCGTCGGCATTGGGCGTTCCTCCTCTCGGCGTCAGGGTGATACTTCCGTTGGGATCACCCGGGCATTGAGGGTCGATCACCGTAGACCTCACCAGCGATACCTCACCGGGGCTTACGACGAAGCCTTCCGCAAAGTTCGTACAATCGTTTGAGGTTTCTACCCGCACGGCGTACCGCCCCACGGGCAGGTTGTCGTCCGTCATTGGCGCGAGACCGTCTTCTACCGGCGCACCGAGGGTTCCGTCGGCGTTGACACGGAACCAGGTAATTCTTGTGATCGTTTCCCCCGGTGGTGGCGTAGCGACGACGGTTAGCCGGCCGTCATTGTCTCCCGGACACGAAATGAAGCTGGTATCAATGGGCAGCAGCAGCGCTGCCGCAGGCGCGTTGATGCGGAAACTCGCGGTATCCGTACAGCCGTTCACGTCCGTAACGATAAGCACATAATTGGTATCGGCGCTCAGGCCCGTCAGTAAGTTACCGGGCGTAATCGTATCGATTGCCATGTCCAGGCTGTCGTTTACCCAACGATAGACGTAGGGCATAGTGCCACCGGTTACGTCCGCCGTTGCGGTACCGTCCATACCTATGGTACAGGTTTCGTTGGTAACGGTGAGGTTGTCGTCGATCTCCAGCAGTGGGGGCTCAAAAATGTCAAAGGTATCCGTCGTTAAACAACCGGCCGGATCCTGGTCGCGCAAAGTGACCACGTAGCGGGCGGGACCGAGATTGCTGAACTCGAAGGGTACGGAATTATCAGTGATCGTTTGAAATGGCTCGGTGACCATCGTAGTAAGATTCTCCAGACTCACTTCGTAGTTCCCCACCGGCGGGGCACCCGTGGCGGTTCCGTTTACGCGGATGGCCCCGTTCGCGTCACCAAAGCAGGAAATAGAGTCTACTTCCGGGACGATGTCCAGGGTCTTCTGAGCATCCACGACGAAATTCGACGTATCCCGGCAGCCGCGCGAGTCTTCAACGATCACCTCATATTCGCCGGGCACCAGCATATCGCGGGAAGACATTGTAACGTCGAGTTCGGGAGTCAGGGGAGCGGGCCACAAAAAGTCGAACGGGCCGGTACCACCGTCTGCGGAAATGGTGATGCTGCCATCGGGAGTTCCACTACAGGTGGCGTTGCTGACGGCGTCGGAGGGCAAGTCCGGTCGTACCCTCACCTCGGAGGGTTCCCCGAGGTTTCCGGAGTCAAAAGTGGTACAAAGTCCGTTAGGAGCGGTTACCGTCACGGTGTAAAGCCCGGCGGTAAGGTCCCGCAGGGTATCGCTTGTTTCGTTGCTTCCCGCCCATTCGAATGTATAACCGTCGGTCAGGGGATCGGCTACACCGATCACGTTGGCGAAGACCGCGCCGTCGCTTAGTCCGTTACAGGAAGGTTCGCGCAGTTCACGAATATTAACCGCAATGGTCAACCCCGCCTCCACCTCGATGGTGTCGATCACGACATCTCCACCGGCGGATACGACCTGAATCGCGTACTGGTCGTCAGATAACCCGTTGAAGGTAGCCACCGCCGGACTACCGGATCGGGTTTGCGGGTCGCTAAAGGGCATTACGTTAAGTGGCCGGATTGAAAATGTATAGGGAGAATCCGAACCATTGGCCGAGGCCGTAATGCTACCATCGTTGGAATTGTTACAATTCTCATTATCCCGCTCCAATTCTACCAAAAAGGCCTTTTCGGTAACTACAACCACGCCGGGATTAACGACCAGGTCACCCGTAGACATCGGGTCGCGGGTAAATTCAGCTACCGGACCAACGCTGGTAAGTGGCGTCTGATCCCCGATTTCCCCGAGAACGGTAAAGCAAAAATCAAACAGGACTTCACCATCCGGGATCGTCGCCGGGTTGCCAAAATTTGTGTAAGAAAAGCGCACCAGCCCTTCCGCCAGCGTACCGCCACTACTTACCGGACCATTAAACTGGACAGTTCCGGTCAGGTTAGGGTTGAAACCGCTGATGGTTTCGAACATAAGAACCGCGGGATCGAATCCCAGATCGAACTGAAAACCTACGATAGCGTTGAAGTTCTCGACGGTTACGGGCAGGCACAGACTTTGCATGGGCAGTCCGCGTCCAGTAGGCAACGTCAGTACTACCGACTGCTGACAATCACTGATATCAGGGTGGCTGACCGTGATGCCCGTACCGCCGTTGAGGCTACAGCTGTTGCCGTCTTCGACCGTAATGCGATAGGTACCTGCTTCAGGGACCTTATACCGTATTACGGCATTGTGGACAATCTCGTTGGCGGGAGTCGTGATCACACCCCGGGCCCCGGTGGTGGTTTCTTCAATCACGATGTTGTAACCCGGGCCACCGAGCAGTTCAGGGGTTCCTCCCCTCAGATCAAAAAAGCCTTCACAGCCGGCGGGTGAATCATTAATCTGGGGTACGGTAATAGGATTGAGGTACGCTACCCGAAATGTCTGATCCAATGATACATTCACGCAGGGGCCTTCCGGATCACCGTCATAGAGTGCACGACCCTCCGCAACGTTAACGTTATCGAAGGTGATTGGAGCAAGATCGAATATTACCGGTGTCGGCTCTCCGTTAGTCGGAAAAAGTGCGGGGATCGTGAAACCTCCGACGCTGTTGTTAGCCAGCGTAAGCGTGTAGTCTCCCGTAGCATAGTTTTCGGGGACTCCGATCGCAAACTCATTGAACGGAGCCAAACCATCGTCAGCTACACAAGGGTCGGCATCGATATCAGCAAGGGTTGGTCCGCTTACGGTAGGCGAACAACTATAAAATCCGTAGCCGACGCCGCCTACGGTAGAAGGGTCCGGATCGCCGCTGATAACGGTAGAGCCATCTACCAAATCTACGGTAAACTCATCGCCGGCGCAAAGATATATTATCTCCGGCCGGCTACCGTAAGGCAGCACGTCGGTAGCCATCAGGTTATCCCCGAAGCTGTTGCTCTCCATGTCAAATCCGGAAAACTGACTGATCTCACCGGCGTCGTTACAATCCATCATCTTATTCTCGGCCGGCGTCAGCTTACCGTTTGTTGGCGGAATGATGGAAACCGGACGTTGCGCCAGGAGCCCGAGCGGGATAAGCAGGCTGAAACAGCAGAAAAGTAAAGAAAGTAAACGGAGCGTAGAGCCGTGATGCATACCGGGCAAATTCAGTTCGTGGGATTCCTCGTGAGCGGAGGTAGAAAGCACCAAAAGGATGCGCTCCTACGGCTCGTGCCGGAAAAGACCGCAAAGGTACAGCCTTACCAACGTAAGCGGTAGGGAATTAAGTGCGAAAGACCCGTGTTAAATACTTGTTAGCCAACAATGGTTTTTTTAGTCGAATCAGAATCATCCGTTTCTCCTTTCCACCGCTTCCGGCCGTGGGATCAGTCGTTGTTCCTTCGAACGGAGTTCCTAGAGGAACAACTCCTCGATCTTTTCAATCCGTACCCGCACCGACTTACTGATCGGCGTATTACTCCCCCGTGCTGTACGCGTGATCGGTACCAGGGTGTTGGCCTCGGGGAAATAGGTGGCAATGTTTCCCGCGGGAATTGGGTAGGGAACGACCTGAAAAAGTCGGGCGTGACGCAACTTGCCATCATATTCACTGGTCAGATCCACTTTGTCCTTGGCCTGCAAGCCGGCTTTGGCCATATCGCCCTCGTTCATCATCACCACCCGGCGTTCGTTATGGATTCCCCGGTAACGATCGTGCATGCCGTAGATGGTGGTGTTGTACTGGTCGTGGCTGCGAACCGTCATCATCAGGTATTCTCCGGTGGCCAGCTGGTGGTTACTCAGCGGAGGAACGGAGAAATGTGCCTTCCCGTCGTCGGTGCCGAAGCGGCGGTTACGCGGTCCGTTGGGCAGGTAGAAACCGGCTGGCTCGCGGACCCGTTCGTTATAACGCTCAAACCCCTTTACGCAGCTGGCGATCGCATCGCGAATATTGTCGTAGTCACTGGCCATTGCCGTCCAGTCCACCGTGGTTTTGTCGTCGAGAGTGGAGGTTGCCACGCCACAAATGATGGCGACCTCGCTGCGGAGGTGTTCGCCCTTCGGCTCCAGTACGCCTTTGCTCATCTGTACCACGCCCATCGAGTTTTCGCAGCTGACGAATTGTTCGCCGGCGGCGCGTACATCCTTCTCGGTGCGGCCCAGGCACGGCAGGATCAGGGCGTTACGGCCATGCACCACGTGGCTACGGTTCGGTTTTGTGCTGATGTGAACCGTGAGGTTGCACTTCCGCAAACCTTCCGCAGTGAACAAGGTGTCCGGCGCGGCGGAGACGATGTTGCCGCCCAGGCCGAAGAAAACTTTCACCTTTCCGGCGTGCATCGCCTTGATGCTGTTCACCACGTCGTAGCCGTCTTCGGCCGGGGGCTCGAAGTTGAAGTTGGCCCGCAGGCTCTCCCGCAGCTCGGGTTTCAGCTTTTCCCATACGCCGACGGTGCGGTCTCCCTGCACGTTGGAGTGGCCGCGGACGGGGCATATCCCCGCGCCTGGCTTACCGATGCTTCCCTTCATCAGCAGGAGGTTCACCATCTCCTTGATCACGTCAACCGAGTTTTCGTGCTGCGTCAGTCCCATGGCGTAGCAGAGAACGATCTTTTCGGAGCCGTGAATAATACCGGCCGCTTCGTGGACCAGTTTTTCGGTCACCCCGCAGCCCACGAGGCATTCGGTCAGGTCAGTTGCTTCAAGCATTTTTATCCACTCCGCGTAGCCGGAGGTATGGGTTTCGATGAATTCCTGATCGAAGACGGTTCCGGGAGCTTTTTTTTCCTCTTCCCAGAGGATCTTGCAAATGGCCCGCACCAGGCTCATGTCTTCGTTGATCTTTACCTGCAAAAACAGATCGGTCAGCTTCGTGCCACGCTTCAGGATATCGAGCGGGCTTTGCGGATCGATGAATTTCATCAGTCCGGTTTCCGGCAGGGGATTGATGCTGATGATGCGGCCACCGTTCCTTTTACATTTCTCCAGGGCGTTGAGCTGGCGGGGGTGGTTGGTGCCGGGGTTCTGACCCATCACAATGATCAGGTCGGCTTCGTGGAGATCCTGCAAAGTGGTGGTACCCTTACCGATGCCGATGGTTTCACTCAGAGCGGTACCGGTACTTTCGTGGCACATATTGGAGCAATCGGGCAGGTTGTTGGTGCCGTACTGGCGCACGAAGAGCTGGTAGAGAAAAGCGGCTTCGTTGCTGGCCCGGCCGCTGGTGTAGAAAGTAGCCTCGTCGGGCGAATCCAGCGCATTTAGTTCTTTGGCGATGATCCCGAATGCATCGTCCCAGCTAACGGGTGCGTAGTGGGTAGCTCCGGGAGCGAGATACATCGGGTGGGTGATGCGGCCGGATTTTCCGAGCTCGAAATCGGTCATGGCGCCCATTTCCTCAATAGAGTGCCTGGCGAACCACTCGGGCGTGACGCGCAAATTCGTCGCTTCCTCGGCGATGGCTTTCGCGCCGTTTTCGCAGTATTCAGCGATGGGGCTGCGGCGGCCGTCGGGGTCGGGCCAGGCACAACCGGGGCAGTCAAAACCGTTTTTCTGGTTCAGCTTCAGCAGGGCGTGCATCCCTTCGCCGAAGTGCATGTATTCCTCCACGTGCTTCACGCTGATTGCTACGGCCTTCAGGCCGGCGGCGTGTTCGCTTCTTTTGCGTAGGTCGAGGTCGAAGAGGCGTTCGGGAGTCAGTTCGTTCATCGGTTTGATAAATTGTTCGGTTCAGTAGCCCGCAAGAACGGTGCACGTTGGAAGAAGGTAAATTCTGCTGTGATTGTTTAGGGACAGTCGTGATCGGCGGAAGGTAGCGAGGGCGGGGCCGCGGGTGCAGGGAGAAGTTCTTCGGAAGAAAAAGACCGCTGAGCCCGGTTTTTTCTCGCTGCGACCTTTTCTCGCCCGCAGCGAGAAAAAATCGAAGGTACCGGTAAAGTACGAACGCTCAATTTACAAGTTGCCAATGGAGTCAAAGTCAGGATAGTGAAAAAAGAGTAAAGAAAATCTTTGCGGATTTCGACAAGTCGAAAGGCTGGTCGCATAACAAGCATAGACAACGCTTCTACGTTAAAAAGACCGTTGACCTGAAGCTCGTTGCTCACGCCGCTCCCTAACCCTTTTCTTTGCACCTGCGGCCGCGCCCAAAAAATCTTCTGCTGAATGTAAAAAGTGATCCGGCCGTTCCCCAAATGCCCCACCGCTAATGTCCAAGTTCCTACCTTCGCGATATGGCACTGGATCAGGTTGATGTGGATGACTGGAAGATTGACGAAAACGGGCGGCCCGTGCCTCCGGCCGAAGACAAAGAGATGTCGTTCATCGACCACCTGGAGGAACTGCGCTGGCACGTAATGAAATCGCTGGTAGCGATCGTACTGTGTGGCATTGTACTCTTTATCTTCAAGGAGTGGTATTTCCGCCACGTGCTCTTTGCCACCAACTACGATGATTTTCCGAGTTACCGGTTTTTTTGCCAACTCTCCGCCTGGCTGGGCACCGGTGAGGCGCTTTGCATGACCGGTCCCAACGTAGAGATTCAGGCTACCGAGTTCGGCGAGCAATTCATCACGGCGGTCAAGATGTCTTTTGTCGGCGGTTTCGTGATGGCTTTCCCCTACGTATTTTACCAGGTCTGGCAGTTCATCCGCCCGGGTCTGTATAAGGAGGAACAAAGAGCTACCCGCGGGGTGATCTTCGTCTGCTCCCTACTCTTCTTTACCGGGGTGGCGTTCGGTTATTTCGTCATTGCCCCCTTCGGCACTACTTTTCTGATGGGCTTCGAGGTCGGCGGCGCGGTCAACCAGCCAAAGATGGGTTCCATGATCAGCTACATGGTCATGTTCACCCTGCCCGCCGCGTTGATCTTCGAGCTACCCGTACTGATTCACTTCCTGGCCCGCTTCGGCATGGTGACCGCCGCCGGCATGCGCAAGTACCGCAAGCACAGTTTTATCGGCATCCTCGTTCTGGCCAGCCTGCTCACGCCTCCGGATGTGGTCACGCAGGTACTGATCGCCCTGCCGCTGTATATTCTTTACGAAATCTCGGTCTTCATCGCCAAACGGGCGGAAAAGGCTTATCAGGCGGACCTGGAGTAGTCTTTAATACTTTACCTGAGTCTAAGTGGTTTGGGTATATCCATTATCTTTGCCGCCGCTAAAAGTCTATTCCATGTTCATCATCCCCCCGTACATCCGTTTCGCTCTCATTGCCCTCTGCCTGGTAGGTGGTATCGCTCTATGGGCCAGTCTCGGCATCTGGTACGGCATCTTTTTTGTGATCACGGGCCTTGTTTTGCTGGCCGGCTACCTCTTCCTGGGCACCGTGGCCCCCGCCGCGCAGCAGGTACAGATGCAGGACTTCGACGGGGCCGAAAAAACCCTCGACCTCACCCTGAAGCCCGAATGGCTCTACAGCGCCAACCGTGCTTTCTACTACATGATGCGCGGCAACATCGCCCTGAGCCGCAAGCAGATCGCCGAAGGCGAAGCCTGGCTTCGCAAAGCCGAGTCCATCGATATTCCCACCCCGGCCGAAAAAGCAACCCTGCACTTTCAACTGGCGCAGATCGAGTACCAGAAAAAGAACTTCCCCGCCGCTAAGAAGTACCTGAACAAAGCAAAGGAAGCCAACATTAAGATCCCCCAGATACGCGAGCAGATCGAGATGATGGATCAGGCCCTCAAGCAATCCGGCCAGATCAAAGCCGCCCAGCGAATGGGTAAGCAGGGACACTCCATGATGGGCCGTGGGGGTAAGCGCCGCCGGCCGAAAAACAGATAGAATTCAGCGTTCAGAATTTTATAGTTCAGCGGTCAGTCATCAGCAACCTGATCCCTGAATTCTGATCTCTGAAGCCTAAATTCTGACCGATGGTCTCTGACCACTGAACTCTACCTAAAATGCGTCTTGCCCTCTTCGTCTCCGGCACCGGCTCCAACGCCCGCACCATCATCGACCGCTTCCAGCGCCACCCGGAAGATGGCGTCGAGATCGCCCTGCTCGTGAGCAACAAAGCCACCGCTGGCGCCCTGCTGATGGCCGCCGGGCGCGACGTGCCGACCCTGGTCATAAAGCGCGACACGTTCAACAACACCACCGAATTGCTGGATGATCTGAAGCGCTTCGACGTAAATTTCATCGCGCTGGCCGGTTTTCTCTGGCTTATTCCCGCATACCTGGTCCGGGCTTACCCCAACCGGATGCTTAACATCCATCCCGCCCTGCTGCCGGCTTACGGCGGCAAGGGAATGTACGGAGCCAACGTGCATCAAGCCGTAAAGGCTAACGGCGAAACCGAAAGCGGAATCACCATCCACTACGTCAACGAGCAGTACGACGAGGGGAATTTTGTTTTCCAGGCCGCCATCCGCCTCGATGCCGACGATAGCCCGAAAATGATTGCCGAGCGCGTCCTGCGTCTGGAGCACGCCAATTACTGGCGGGTAATTCGCTCGCTGGCAAAAGGATGATCTAGGCGATCAGTCCGAGAGGGGCCTCGTCATGATAAGCCCGAACTTTATTTCCAAACTCTCCCCCTTTACCCCCTGCGTTGCTAAGCGCCATCACGGCATTTCTCCGGAAAATGCACATAGCACTCCCAACATATTCTCTTGCCCACAAAGCGAAAGCCCGATCGACACGTGGATGTCGATCGGGCTTTTCCTCATTCGCTCAAAATTTATCGCGGATGCGATTTCTTCTGAAATTTTACTGCATCACCTCCAGCATACCGATGTACTTATCGGCCTGAGCGGCTTCGCTGCTGTTGCTGAACTCTGCTTTTAGGCGGCGGAAAGCTTCGAGGGCCTCCTCGGTCTTCCCTCGTTTTTTCAACAGCAGGGCCAGTTTATTGAGGTAATACCCTCCGGTGACGAAGTTCTCGTCGGCCGCATCGATGGCGCTGCGGTAAGAGGAGGCGGCATCGTCGAAGTTTCCCAATTCCGCCTGAGCGTCGCCGATTACCCCGTACTTCATCGTCGGCAGTAATTCTCCGTCGGCGTCGAACGACTTGGCGTAATCAAGGGCGGCGTCGTACTGACCAATGTTGAGGTAAGAAACGGCGGCGTAGTAATTGGCCAAGTTGCCGGCCTTCGTGCTACCGTAGTCGTCGATTATCTGCAGAAAGCCAGGGTCGCCGGCAGTGGTTCCCGCCAGGGCCAGGTTGAAGCTGTCGCGTTCAAACTGCACCTGCGCCTGCTGCATCTCGGTCATCGCAGCCTTTTCGTTGGGGATCTTGACGAACGTCTGGTAAATGAAATAAGCGGCAATAAGTGCCGCCAGAATGAGCGCACCATATATGATGGCGTTGCGGTTACGTTCGAAAAAGTCGAGACCCTGGTCGCGGACTTCCACAATGTCGACGAGCGTGTCGTCGCCCTCGAGTACCGGTGCGGCGGTGCCACGGGTGCGGCCCGTACTGGGTGTGCCCTGCGGGCGGCGGCCGATGTTATTCTTTTTTGCCATTTTCCTTTAATTTAGAAGACCCCGTTCGTAGCGGGGCCCCAAAAGCGAGCGCAAAGATAAGGATTGTCGGGATATTCTGTTCGCTGGACGCAAAATCCTTTGTATTTCCCGCCCAGCGAACAAAAGTCTTGCTTCGCAACCGTCATTAAAGTTACCAACAAGCCCCCACCGCGCTGGGCGTAATGGGGGCTTGTTATTAATAATGTCCGAGCTTGATCATGACAAATCCGTGATCCTTTCAGAAACTCCGCCTACGTAAGGAAGGGGTAAGGCTCGGAGTAGTTGTCGGTGTAAAGCGTGTCGGCGGCCGGGTAGTCGCTTTCTTCGGCGAATTTGGCGGCCTCGGCTACTTCCGCTTTCACGGCGTCCTTGATCTTTTTGATGTCCGCTTCGGTGGCCAGCCCATTATCGAGAATGATCTTCTCGGTGGTTTTTATGGGGTCGCGCTGTTGGTACTCCTGCAGTTCGCTCTTCTCGCGGTACTTGGCGGGATCGGAGACGGAGTGACCTTTGTAGCGGTAGGTTTTTACTTCCAGGTAATAGGGCCCCTTACCTGAGCGGATGTGCTCGGCAGCCCGGGAGAAGGCCTCATGGACGGCTACGGGGTCCATGCCATCAACGCTTTCGCTGGGCATCTCGAAGCTGGCGCCCAGTTTAGACATATCGGTCACGTTACTGGTACGCTCAACGGAAGTACCCATGGCGTAGCCGTTGTTTTCGCAAACGTAGAGTACCGGGATCTTCCAGTTCATGGCCATGTTCCAGCTTTCCCAGAGTGCGCCCTGGCGGGCGGCCCCGTCGCCAAACATGGTGACGCAAAGGTTTTTAGTACCCCGGTACTGCTCGGCCATGGCGATGCCCGTGCCGATTGGAATCTGCGCGCCGACGATACCGTTGCCGCCGAAGTACTTATTCTCTTTACTAAAGAAGTGCATGGAACCACCCTTGCCCTTCACGATGCCGGTTTCCTTGCCGTAAAGCTCAGCCATGGCCTGCTTCATGCTGATGCCGCGGCCGAGGCCCGTGCCGTGCTGGCGGTAAGCCGTCACGATGCCGTCATCTTTCGTAATGGCGCTTTCCATCCCCGCCGCAACGGCCTCCTGGCCGATGTACACGTGGCAGAATCCACGAATCTTCTGCTGACCGTACGCCATCAGGGCGCGTTCCTCAAAGCGGCGGATACGCAACATCAGGGTGTACCACTCGAGGTACTGCTCGGCGCTGTATTTCAGGCCCTTGGCCGTTCCGTTCTTCTTGGCGGTCGAGGTTTTCTTTGCCCGCGTTGTTGTTTTCTTTGTTGCTGTAGCCATGCTGAGTTAGCGAATTTTCGCAGATTAAAGTTGCGTTTCCCTTTAAATATAGGTTGCGTGGTGGAGAATCAGTATCCCTTTCCAGTTTTATAACCCACGTTTGGCGGCTTGGTTTGCCGTTGGGGGGAATGAATTGTGGAATAATGAACTTTGCCATTCATTTTAGGTCGCGGCCGCGGGTACAATGAAAGGTTTCAGGGGAGGCATTTTCAGCTGCTTAAAATAGGATCTTCCCCACCTCCTTGTCATACCCGCCAATCATCTTCTCCACGCCACCGCTTTTGTTGACAAGCAAGAAGTTCGGGAAGCTCGCAACTTTAAAATTTTCATTCCTCCGGCTGCCTTTACCAAAACCGAGTCGACTGTCCGGCAGATAGAAATAGGTGATGCCCATCGTGTCCTCATTGGTCGATGTGGCAAAGCGGTTGTCCCCCGGATGACCAATGCTTTCAACTCACCCAGCAGTTGCGCTCCGCCGCCCGAATGAACACGATACAAAAGAGATTGGAGCGCAAGTTGCCCTCACGCTCCAATCAACTGACGCATCAGCCGGAAGGCTGGCGCATCCACATGGCCCCGAAGGCCGGCTAACTTACCACCCACCGGCACCAATCATGTACGGTGCCCCGGCGGCCTTCAGTTGCTTGCGCAAACCCGGCAGTTTAGCCACCAGCGCATTGATCCTGGGCATCACCTCCATCACCATACTTTTAGCGGTCCCAAGGCTACGCTCCATATTCGGCGTAGGCCCGTAGGTGGTGGATAGACCACGGTAGCCCGCGAAGAAATAATCACTTATCGTTGGTGGGGCTTTTTCTCCCACCGCGCCCCGGCTTGGGCTGCCCTCCAGCGTGCGCCTCAGGTCTTGGACTTCATCCTGCAGAGCGTAAACCGCTTCGTTCAGTTTGCCCGGCGCTACGGCGGAGCGCTTCAAGGCTGTCTCCATTGATTTGACCTGCTTCGTGAGCATTTCGAGTTTTTCCTCGCCCTCGGCCATCATGTCCTGTACCGATTTCACCCGTTCACGATACGCCGAAAGCTCGGCCGGACGCGCTCCGGCGATGGTGGGTTTGTGCAATGGCTTTACGTTGAAGCTCACCGGACCGTCGAGCGCAGTGATCTTACCGTTCACTTCCTTACTCAGGCTGACGGCGTACCTGCCGGGAGGTGCCATGGAGCCACCCCGGCCACCGCTTCTCTGCCCCGGCCTCACCGCCCGGGTTGCCGGATAGCGCAGGTCCCAGGCCGTCCGCTGCAGCCCTTTCTTCAGCTGCTGGCTGATCTTGCGGACGACCTTGCCCTCGGCATCCGTGACGGTCAGCCACACCCGCGCACCCCGCTCGTCCGCTTCCGCGTCGAGGGCATCATAGCCGGGAAAAGTGAGGGGCTTATCGTTCTTCCTTGCGGCCGTCTCTATTTCCTTGCGCTTTTCCTTCATGCTCTCGAACTCGGTATTGAGGTTGTAGGTGAAGACGGCTCCGAAGTCGGGGTTTTCGGCGGCATATTTATCGGCACCCACTCCCGGATCATTGTTGCGGGGCGAGTACCACCACGCGTCGCGGACGCTGAAGAGTGCGCCCTCCCGGTCCATCTTCTCCGTGGTCATTTCCCGCAGGGGAGCGTAATCATCGAGCACGAAGAAACTGCGCCCGAAGCTGGCCCCCACCAAGTCGTTCTCCCGCTTCTGGATGGCGAGATCGCGGAAGGGGATGGTCGGAGAGCCGGCCAGTTTTTTCCACTCCCCCTGAACTTCCATCTGTACGTAGATGCCGTTTTCGGTACCCAGGAAGAGCAGGTCGGGCTTCACGTGGTCCTGCACGAGGCGCCAGGTGAGGGTACCGTAAGGCAGGCTCTCCCCTATGTTTACCCAGTTCTTGCCGCCGTTGGCGGTCATGAGCACGTAGGGTTTGAAATCTCCTTCTTTGTGGTTGTCGAGGCAGACGAAGATACGGTTGGGGTCGAAGCGGTCGATCTTGATGTCGTTGACGAAGGCCCGCTCGGGGACGCCCGGCAGGTCACCGACCATCATCTTGATCCAGTTCTTACCGCCGTCGGAGGTCGCCTGCAGGAGGCCGTCGTCGGTGCCCGCCCATATCCTATCGGGGTCGGTGACGGATTCGGCCAGAGAGGTGATGGTGGAGTAGTTGGACATGGCATAAATATCCCACGGATTGTCCCAACTTTTAACGCCGCCCATGATGGGCAGGGCGATGCGTTCTTCGTTGCGGGTCAGGTTACCGCTGATGGGTTCCCAGTCGTCGCCCCGGCTGTCGGAACGCCAGACGCGGTAGCTGGCGAAGTAGAGCCGCTTGGGGTCGTGGCTGGAGACCACGATGGGTGCGTCCCAGTTGAAGCGTTCGTGGGGGTCACCGGCACGGGGCTGAGGCTGCACGCTTACGGGTTCACCGGTTTTCAGGTCGATGCGGTGGAGGCCGCCCTGCTGGGTTTCGGCGTAAATGATGTCGGGGTTGCCGGGCTCGGTGGCGCTCTGGTGCCCGTCGGCGAAAAGCGTCTTGTACCAGTCGCCGTTGCGGATACCGGCTTCGGAGTCGGTCCGGCTCGGTCCGCCGTGGGAGCCGTTGTCCTGGGTACCGCCGAAGATGTGGTAGAAAGGTTCGCGGTCGTCCACGGCTACTTTATAATACTGCGTCAGCGGCATGTTGTCGATGAAGCGCCAGTTCTCGGCCAGATCGTAGCTCTCGTAGATGCCCGCGTCGGTGCCGATCAGGAGGTAGTCGGGGTCGTCGGCGCGGAAGATCAGGGCGTGGTTGTCGGAGTGCTTACGGGTTTCCTTCATACGGCGGAAGTTCTTGCCCCCGTCATCAGAGATTTGCACGCGGACGTCCATCAGGTAAAGGCGGTCGAAGGCGTGGGGGCTGGCGTACAGCTCCTGATAATAGTGCGGTCCGGTACCACCGGAGACGGCGTCGGACATTTTCTTCCAACTGGAACCCTGGTTCTCGGAGCGCCAAACCCCGCCCTCCCGGCGGTCGAGCGTAATGGTGGCGTAGATGACGTCGGGGTTCTGGGGGCTGATGGCCAAGCCGATCTTGCCGAGGTTGGAACCGGGAATACCGGATTCGATCTTCGTCCACGTCTTACCGCCGTCGCGGCTACGGTGGATACCCGACCCCGGGCCACCGCCGAGGTAAGCGGCCACGGTGCGATGCCGGTCCCAGGTCGCGGCGTAGAGCAGATCGGGATTGCGGGGATCGATCATCAGGTCGGTGGCACCGGTCCATTCGCTGCCACCGTCGACGTTGTCTTCGCCCAGGATCTTCTTCCAGTTCTGGCCGCCATCGGTGGTTTTGAACACACCGCGGTCGCCGCCGCTGCTCCAGAGCGGCCCCTGGCTGGCGACCCAAATAACGTCGCTGTTGCTGGGGTGAACGATAATTTTTGAGATGTGCTCGGACTTGGGCAGGCCCATATTTTTCCAGCTTTTGCCCTCGTCGTCGGAGCGGTAGATGCCATCGCCAAAGCCGATGTGACGGCCTCCGACGTTTTCGCCCGTACCGACCCAGACCGTTGCGGGGTTGTTGGGGTCGATGGTGACGCAGCCGGTGGCGAAACTTTTCTCCGCGTCGAAGATCGGGTCCCAGGTGATGCCGCCGTTCCGGGTTTTCCAGACGCCACCGGAAGCGACGGCAACGTACCAGGTGTTTTCGTGATCGGGGTGCACGGCGATGTCGGCGATGCGGCCGGATACGAAGGCCGGGCCAACGTTGCGGAGTTTAAACCCCGCCAGGGTTTCGGGGGTATCCTGAGCGGCAAGCTGCAGGGCCAGCAGCAGGACGAGGAAGGAAAGTAGTACTCTCATGTATGAATATGGTATGGTTGGTTAAGCGAGGATGAAAGTACGGAAATTGAGCTGATACTATAACCGTCGGGGTAATACCATCGTCCTCGGCTCGCGGGGCTTTATGAGCCGGCACCGGTTTTGAACGGACGAAGTATGCGGGCCGGTACGCTGCTCCTCGGAGAACCTTCTTCGCATCCCGCGGCCGCGGCCGTAAAACGCCGGCCACCAACCTCTCTACCGTTTAGCCGTTACAGTCTGGGGTATCCGCCCCGCGTGAGCCTTACCGGGATCATTTTTGCGCCCCCACCCGCGCTGATGCACAGCCTTGGATTATTATGCTCCGCGAGCTACGACACAAGCGGGCCACTACCCGCTAAATCAAATAGCCTCCACCGTCAACTTACCCCATGGATTCCGTAACCCAAATAGTGCTAGGCGCCGCAGTAGGCGAAGCCATCCTCGGCCGCAAGGTCGGCAACCGCGCCATGTTGTGGGGTGGTATTTGCGGTACGCTGCCCGACCTCGACGTGCTGGCCAACGCCATAAGCGACCCGATGAGCGCGCTGGCCTACCACCGGGCGTTCACCCATAGTTTGCCCTTTGCCCTCCTGGCCGCGCCGCTGGTAGGGCTGGCCCTGCACCGCGTTTACGGAGGCAAAGACGGGCCGCTGAGGAGCCGGGTGGTCTGGCCGGTATTGCTCACCGTCTTTTACCTCCTGCTTACGGGCGGCAGCTACCTGATGCCGATCGAGGTGTACGAGATTCCGAAAATAACGGCGGCAATTTCGGTGGCGTTTGCGCTGTTTTTCGTGGTGATCGGCGGCTTTCGTTGGCTGCGGGGTTACCCCAATAAAATGGAAAACGCCACCTGGCGGGGGTGGACGCTGCTGGCCTTCGGGGCCATCGTGACCCACCCGATCCTGGACTGCTTCACGGCTTACGGCACGCAGTTGTTGCAGCCCTTTGCCAGTACGCGCGTGGCGTGGAACACCATCTCGGTAGCCGACCCGCTCTACACCGTTCCCTTTCTGATCCTGCTCATTTGGGCGCGGACGCGGGTGCGAGGGGAGGTTATAAGGAGCAGGCTCAATTACGCCGGCCTGGTGATCTCTTCGATCTACCTCGCCCTCACCGTCGTCAATTACTTCAACGTCGAGGACGTGCTGCACGACACCCTGGCCGCCGACGGTATCGAAGCCGAGGCCACCATCATCGGCCCTTCCATTCTCAACAACGTCTTGTGGTCGGGCACGGCCAAAGCCGCCGGCAAAGACCTCTACTACTTCAGCCAGTACAGCCTCTTCGACGAGCAGCGCCGCTTCGAACCCTGGACGGAGATCCCCGGCAACCACGCCTGGATCGCCCCTTACGCCAACGACCGCGACATCAGGATCATCCGCTGGTTCACCAAGGATTACTACGGCGTCATACCGACCGACACGGCCGCCCAAGTACAGATCGCCGACCTGCGCTACGGCCTCATCGCCGACGACCCCAACGACCCGGCGAGCTATATCTTCGCCTGGCGGGTGGATACGACGGTGCACCCGGTACGCGCCTGGCAGCGCAACGCCGGCCCGGATGAGGGCGTCGATGCGGGGAGCTTGTTCTCGAAACTCTGGAACCGGATCAAGGGGATTTAATGTTTGCTCGTGGGAGAGGACTAAAATCAAAGAGTCAATACGGCTGGACCTCATTTCTCCGCACGGGCTAAAAAAACATCGTCCTGGCTTTATCGGTAATTTAATAGATTTGGACGACTTGATTCACGCACCCCGCTAAAGCCAGCAGATATGAAAATCGTCTATTTATTTTGTTTTCTGACTTTCTGGACGGCTATTATACAAGCACAGAATCCGTTGTCAGAAATTATTCAACAACAATTAGAAGGCACCCCCTGGGCCGCCAACCCCAAAAAATACGAGGTTCAGGTTCTCTACACCGAAGTTGACCGACGGCCCGACGGAACGGTAAAGCTGAAAACTCACCGCTGGGGAACCCCCGATACCAACCAGTACTTCTACCCCGCCAGCACGGTAAAGATGCCGGCGGCCATCCTCGCCCTCCAGCGCCTGAACGAGCTGGGCGTGCAGGGGCTTAGCCCCCAAAGCCTGCTTTTTCACGGAACCGGCTCCGCACCCGCGGCCGCGCCTCAAAAACCCGCAGCCACCGACTCCACCAGCCAGAGCGGTTACCCCAGCATCGGACACTACATCCGCAAGCTCTTCCTGACGTCCGACAACGACGCCTACAACCGACTTTTCGAGTTTCTCGGCCCAACGTATCTGAACCAGGCGCTGCACCGCGCCGGTATCCACGGCGGGCGGTTGCAGCACCGCGTCGGTGTGGGCGGCTTCGATACCGAAACCCACGCCTGGCTCAACCCGGTGCGCTTCAGCGACGGTTTCCGGACGCCCTATCAGATCGGGGAACGGCACGACCGCTACTACGATCCGCTGCCGAACATCCGGGGGCAACGGCGCGGTACGGGCTACACCACCAATAATGGCGACCTGATCAGCGAACCCTGTGATTTTACCCATAAAAACTACCTCTCCGTCCGGAACCTTCACGACATTTTGTTACGGGTCGTCCTGCCCGAGGCCGTCCCCGCCCACCAGCGCTTCCTGCTTGAAGAGGACGATTATGTCCTTCTGCGCCGGGCTATGAGCCAGCGCCCCCGTGAAAGTGACTACCCACGGTACGACAAACCCGACAACTACGTAAAGTTCTGGATCTACGGCGACCAGCCCGAGGAGACGAAGATTCCCGACGGCGTTCGCATTCTCAACAAAGTAGGCTGGGCCTACGGTTACCTGACCGACGCAGCCTACATCACCGACGCGGCGTCCGGCGCGGAATTTCTCCTGGTAGGAACCGTACACGTCAACGAAAACCGGATATTTAACGACGGCGTATACGAGTACGAAACCATCGGGATACCGTTCTTTGGTACCCTGGGCCGGGCGGTGCTCGACTACGAGCGGGCAAAACGACGGCGCTGAGACGTTTTCCGGTACCCTGAGGATTCAAGAGATTTATCAAAGACTTCGGACTAATTTCCGTTCTTTGCCCCGATACATGGCCATTTACTTCGCATCAGATTTTCACCTCGGCGTACCCGCCGCCGTTTCCAGTCGGGAACGCGAAGATCAGATCGTGGCCTGGCTCGATCATTACTGGCGCAAGGATGCCGAAGCCTTTTTTCTGGTGGGGGATTTGTTCGAATTCTGGTTCGAGTGGCAGGAGGTGGTGCCCCGGGGCTATGTCCGCTTCTTCGGTAAACTGGCGGAAATCGCTGATGCCGGCATCGCGATCCATGTTTTCACCGGCAACCATGATATGTGGTTCGGCGATTACCTGGAGCGGGAGATCGGGGTGACGCTGCACCGCAGGCCCGTCACCGTTGAATTGCTCGGGCACCGGCTGCTGATCGGACACGGCGACGGGCTGGGCCCGGGAGATCATGGTTATAAACGCCTGAAGCGTCTTTTTCAGGCCCGGTGGGCACGCTGGCTCTACGGTAGGTTACACCCCAACCTGGCGATGGGTGTGGCCCTCTACTTCAGCGGGAAAAGCCGCAGCAGCCAGCCACCAGAAGACGAATTTTTGGGTGCCGACCGGGAATGGCTCGTTGCGTACAGCGAACGGAAACTGGCCGCCGACCCGACCCTCAACTACTGCATCTTCGGACACCGCCACCTGCCTATCGATCACTTGCTGAGCAACGGAAAGGCCCGGTACTTAAATCTGGGGGAATGGCTGCACTACCGTTCGTACGTCCGGCTGACCACCGGGGGTGCCGAATTACGCTGCTGGAACACGGCCGAATAAGAACCCGCCAATATTGCTAAAAAAAAATTATACGTTGTTAACGGTTGAACATACCATCTTTTCATCGGTTTTAACACTGAGCAGCCTTACGGACGCTTGTAATGCCCACTAATAACATTTGCTCGATTCTTTTATCGTAACCGGTGGGTTTACAGTGTTTTACGTTTTTCGTACTTTTGTACTCCCTTAGAAAACTAATGCGTTTTCTATTATAAATTTTGCCCCTTCTTTTGGGCTGATTGACAAATTGCCTTACCCAGATTAAAGCGGAACTAACCAGCCGCGCTACCCCCGTGCCGGCCTCAACCGTTTGCGGACAAAACCCAAGATCGTTGCCAACAAAAGACTCTGAACCGCCACAAGCCGCTTTAACAGCCGCCCCGGAAGTGAGTTCCGACCAGGCGCTCAAGGATTACTTTACCTGCCGGCTGAGCCGGGAGTTGAGTAACATTATCCGGCGGGATGTACTGACGGGCAGGGCAAAATTCGGGGTCAGCGACGATGGTAAGGAACTTTACCAGGTGGCGATGGCGCGGGCCGTTGAGCCCGGAGACTGGCGCGCTGACTATTACCGGGGCCACACCCTTTTGCTGGCCCTCGAAACCGCCACCGTGGAGGACATTCTCTCGCAGCTGTATGCGGATGCCCACCAGGACCCCTTCAGTGCGGGTCGGCAAATGGTAGGTCATCATGCCACCCCCTTCGTAGATGAAGCGGGCAACTGGCTCGACCCCTTCGCGGGTTTGAACGTCAGTACCGCAACCAGCCCCACGGCCGGACAAATGGCCCGGGGCCTGGGGCTGGCCTATGCTTCTAAAAAATACCGCGAGGGCAATAACCTCCCCGCCGGCTTCAGCCGTAACGGCAATGAAATTGCCTGGACGGAAATTGGCGACGCTTCCACCTCCGAAGGCGTATTCTGGGAAACGATGAACGCCGCCGGAGTGCTCAACGTACCGATGGTCACTACCGTAGTCGACGATGGTTTCGGCATTTCCGTACCGGTAGAGATGCAGACCACCAAGGAAAGCATCAGTGTTGCCCTCGAAGGGCTCAAACTCGATAAAAACGGTGATGGAATTGAAATTCACCGGGTCAGGGGCTGGGATTATCCCGCCCTCATTGCGCTTTATCCGGCCCTCGCATCCCGCGTTCGCGCCAACCACCGCGCTGCGCTTGTACACGTATGCGAGCTTACGCAGCCCAACGGCCACAGCACCAGCGGAAGCCACGAGCGCTATAAAACGAAGGAGCGGCTGGCCTGGGAAAAAGAATGGGACTGCCTGGCACAGTTTCGCCACTGGTTGCTCGCCACCGGTGTTGCGGACGCCACCGAACTCGACCGGCTGGAAGAAGAAGCCAAGAAACAGGTAATGAGCGCCCGCAAAATTGCCTGGGACCGCCTGAATGTGCGCCTGAACGAAAAACGTGCGCAACTGCTGAACCTGCTGCCGACCAACGGCCACTCCAGCTCGGCTTACGAAACCTTACGCGATAACGTCACCCGGATGGACCTGCCGATCCTCTCGAAACTTATCGATGAGGTTCGTCGGTTCCGCCACGCCGCAGGTACCGAAAAAATTCCTGCGGCCATTTCCGCCTGGTTGAATGACGCCAGGATGGAATTGAAACAGAACATGGGCCGGCATCTGCTGAGTGAGACGCCCAATTCTCCGATGCGCGTGCGGGAGTTACCGGCCGAATATTCCGACGACGCCCCGGCCCTGCCCGCATATGAGTTGTTGCAACATTACTTCACGAAGAAATTTGAAGAAAACCCGATATTATTTGCCTTCGGAGAAGACGTTGGCCGGATCGGAGACGTGAACCAGGGTTTTGCCGGTTTACAGGAGCGTTTCGGCAAGCAACGGGTGTTTGATACCGGCATCCGGGAGTGGAGCATCGTGGGGCAGGCGCTGGGAATGGCGATGCGCGGGCTGCGCCCCATCGTCGAGATCCAATACCTCGATTATATTTACTACGCCCTCCCCATTCTGACCGACGACGTGGCCTGTATGCGCTGGCGCTCGGCCGGCATGCAGGCTTGCCCGCTCATCATCCGTACCCGGGGCCACCGTTTGGAGGGCATTTGGCACAGCGGCAGCTACCTGGCTCCGCTCATCAACAGTTTGCGGGGCATCCATCTCTGCGTACCGCGAAATATGGTGCAGGCGGCGGGCATGTACAATACTTTGCTGCGGGGAGACGACCCCGGCATCGTAGTCGAGGTGCTCAACGCTTACCGGCTACACGAAAAGGAACCGACCAACCTGGCGGAGTTCACCGTGCCCCTGGGCGTACCGGAATGTCTGCGGCCGGGCACGGACGTAACGATCGTGACCTACGGTGCCTGTGTCCGCATTTGCCTGGAAGCGGCGGAACTGCTGGCCGGACACGGCGTATCGGCGGAGATCATCGATGTGCAAACGCTGCTGCCTTTCGACCCGGAGCACCGGCTCGTAAAGCACCTGCGCGGCACCAACCGCCTGCTGATCGTTGACGAGGATGCCCCCGGTGGCACCTCCGCATACATTCGCCAGCAGATCCTGGAGGTTCAGGGAGGCTATCATTACCTCGACGGGGCGGTGAAGACGCTGACGGCCGCCAGCCACCGCCCGGCGTACGGAGACGACGGCAATTATGCCGCCAAGCCGCAGGTGATGGACGTGGTGGAGGCAGCGCTGGAGGTAGTGGAATTTTAGTTAAAACTACTTTCCCTTCGGTGCGTGTGCCTGGGCGGGGGGCGCGGGATGCAAGGAATTTTTCTTCGGAGGGCTCGATCTGTGGAGCTAACGGGTTTTGGACGTTGGCGTGAGATGATGTCAGCCGCCGCTCAATTCAAAAAGATAGATTCTTCCAATTTATTTTTGCTCTGTTTGCGAAATTTTGCCCGGCCACCTTGCGCAAGTAAGAAATAGGATGGTATATTTGCGGCCGCTTAGGGAAATATCCCTTTTGGTTCAGACCCATGGTGTAATTGGCAACACATCAGATTTTGGTTCTGTCGTTCAAGGTTCGAGTCCTTGTGGGTCTACAAAACCAACGGTCAGCATTCTTTAGGGAATGCTGGCCGTTTTTGGTATCCGCCCGGGTCTGACTTTCGGGATGTGAAATGAGGTGCCAAGCGGCTGATGCATCCGTACGGTAATTGCCGTCTTGCCGACGCTTCTTCACTTAAACAACATTTGGGGTAGAGTATGCTTCGCGGTATTTTTATATCTTTGTTTCTACCTACCCCCTAAACATTGTTCTTTTATCCGGCTGATGCCCCATTGTATCAAGACGTTTAATTGTCTTGTTGCTACGATTGGGTTGGCACCCGGTAAAGAAATCATCATACCAACACGACGTACTCCGGCAATCGCTCCGCCGGGTCCTTTTGTTCTAACCAACTTTAATACAAAATCAACCTTATTTATGAAGCAGTTATTACTCTTTACTTTCCTCTCGGTATTCACGATCAGCTTGCACGCGCAGGTTTTTGTTAATGCCGATGCCGCCGGTACCGCCGATGGTTCGAGCTGGGACAACGCTTATACCAACCTTAACGACGCCCTGCTGGCAGCCGACTCCGGAGCCGAGGTCTGGATTGCCGCGGGAACTTACATTACCCCGGACAGCACCTCTTTTTTCATCGACAAGGAACTGACCGTACTCGGTGGGTTTGCCGGTACCGAAACCAGTGCCGACGACGCCAACCCCGCCGCTAACGAAACCATCCTCAGCGGCGACGTGGACGGAGACGATCCCGCCGCTGGAATGCCGTTCGACACCGCCGCCTTTGCGGAAAACAACCGCGTACTTTTCATCACCGATACCAGCACCGTTGCCAGCCAGTACACCGTTACCCTCGACGGACTGACCATCGCTAACGGTGGCAGCCCGCTTGATCGTCCGGAAGGCTCTAATGCCGTTGCGGCCTTTTCCGGTGGTGGTATTCTCACTTTCGCCAGGGTAAATATGAGCCGCATCACCTTCCGGTCGAACCGTTCTTTCTTCGGTTCCGCGTTAGCTGTTCTCAGTAGTACCGCTAATGCTTCCGTACTGGACGATATTACCCTGGACCGCAACTACTCCGGCCCCGGACGCCAGTTGTACATTAACAGCTCCAACGGTGTAAGTATTACGAACTCCGTCTTCGACGGTCTGGAAGGCACGCAGCAATCCGGTTTCGTTCAGATAGCATTTACGCAAGACGTGGTGTTTGAAAACTGTGAGTTCAAGAACCTGACCACCTCCTTTTCGGGCGCCGGCATTCGTTCGGACAACTGCGACGACGTGACCGTCCGCTCGTGTACTTTCGACGAGCTTAACGCTTCTACCGGCGGAGCTATCTACACGATTCAGGCCGAGAACCTGGATATCTACGAGATGGACGAAGATGACTTTGTACTCGATGGTTGTAGCCTTACCAACTGTTCGGTCGAAGGACGAGGTGGTGCCATCACCGCTTTCGACAACAACATCAAGGTGATCAATTCATCCCTTAGCGAAAATACGGCCGCCGGTATTGGTGGCGGTCTCTATCAGGTTACTATTGACAGCCGCTCTTACTCTAACGTACTTGATAAGACCGTCTTTGACGAAAATGTAGACGGTACGGGCGACTTTGACGGTGATGGTGAGCCAGACGGCGGTGCCGGCGGTGGTTGTATGATGCTTATCCTGAGGGAATCCAGTCTAAACGGTCGCGTGGTCAACTCCACTTTTTCCGAGAATACCTCTGGCCGGGACGGCACTGGTGGTGCCTTGTACATCCAGGGGCGACTGAAGGTTGACATTCTGAACTCTACCTTTACTGAGAACGTGGCCGGTTTTGGAACGATATTCCTCAACGGTGCGGTAGACGTCGACATCATGAAAACGAAGTTTGAGGAGAACGGTACCATGGAATCCGCTTTTCAGGGTGGTGCTATTTGTGCTTACTTTCGTGATGGTGCCAACGGACTCGTTGTAGACAGTTCTGAATTCAGGAATAACGTGATCGGTGACCACGGAACCTTTCTTTCCGCCGGTGCGGGTATCTATGGTCTTGGTCTGAGTAGTACCCAGACGCCCGTCACCGTTTCCAACACCATTTTTCAGAATAATGCGGCTACCGACGGACGCTCCGGAGGTGCCAGCTACTTCCTCGGCTCGTTTGACCTGGAGATCGACAACTGTGATTTCCTCGGCAATACGTCCGCAGGCGAAGGTGGCGCCATCGCCTTCAGAAGAGACGTCGAAAGAAGGGACACTTCCGATGCCGGTATCGTCACAACTACCCTGGATCAGTTCGACGCCGACATCTCCAACTCCCGTTTTTACAATCAGCTCTCCGATTTCCAGGGTGGAGCCATTTCTACCCAGCGTGCAGCTTTCAACCTGACCAACAACTCATTTGCTCAGAACAACGTCAGCGCCATGGCCAACGGTGGCGGTGCGATCAGCATAAACGGCAATCGCCCTAGCGTGAATATGGACAATGAACTTGACGAGAATATCGGCGCTTTCGAACAGGAATACGTATTTATCCACAATACTTTCTCCGACAATACGAAGGGTGGGTCCGCAACCGCCGTTGGCGACCACATCGCCGTGTACCAGCCCGGTTCTACCGGAGGGTTGGAGAGCAACTCCATTAAGATCTCATTGCTGAACAACGCTTTTGTACTTTCTTCCGGTAGCGCAGCCTTCGAAGTAGAACCCGACGGCACCTCTGAGATGGCTCCCCTGTTGCCCATCGGTGACATTGAGTTCGAATCCCTCGGCGGCAACTTCTTCAGTGGTCTGAACGGTGTGGAATTTCAGGTAGGAGACAATGACACTGTGGAAGAGGACATTACCACCCCTGCTTCCGATCTGTTCGTTGACCCCGAAGCCAACGAGGAGGATTTCCCGAACCTCGATCTGCTGGTTACAGAAGATAACCCGTTGATCAACGCCGGCGTAACCAGCGCCCTGGTTCCCGACGAAGACATTCGTGATAATCCCCGTGGTGACGCTCCCGACATCGGCGCTTACGAGGCTGAGTTTGGTGCCGTGGATACCGATGAGCCCATCGAGAACAGCGGCCTGAAGCTCGACTTCTACCCGAACCCCACGGCTGACGTGCTCAACATCCGCAACGATGACCCGTCCATCCTCAACTACGACGTCCTCGTAGCGGATCAGATCGGTCGCGTACTGAAGGCTACCCGCTTCAGCGGCTCGAATGGCCGGATTGATATGACCAACCTGCCCGCCGGCACCTACAATCTGCGTCTGGTAGTGAATGGCAACATTTACAGCAAGCAAGTGGTGAAGCAGTAAGCGATCCTCCTTCACGGAGCAGCTTAAACTTTTCCCCACGGCGGAAAGCTGGTAATACCCTCCCATAACGGGACGGATGTTACCGGCTTTCCGCTTTTTTGTGTAATGTCGTGACCGAGGAAAGTAAAATACAGAATAGCATCCGTTCTTACGGGCGGGCCATTATTCCTTTCAACTCTTTTTGCACCCGCGCTCCGGCGCCCCGTACCTTTGTCCAACTTCGGCGCCCGACACTCCTGCGAAACGGAATCCTTAAAATACCCTACCACTGAAAGCTTACATTCTTACCATTGGCGATGAGATCCTCATCGGGCAGGTAACCGATACCAACGCCACCTACATGGCCAACGCCCTTAACGAAGAGGGCTTCGACGTGGTGGAGCACCTCTCCGTTTCCGACACGCGCGCCGGCATCCGCAGCGGTCTCGACCGTGCACTCACCGACGCAGACGTCGTACTGATGACCGGCGGCCTCGGGCCCACCAAAGATGATATTACCAAAAAGGTACTCGCCGAATACATGGGTACCGAGCTTGTTTTTCATGAAGACAGCTGGAACCGGCTGGTGAAACTATACGCCGCCTTCGGTAAGCAAGCTACCCGGCACCACCGCGTTCAGTGCCTTTTGCCCGCCACGGCCACCGTGCTCACCAACGAGCGCGGTACCGCCCCCGGCATGTGGCTGGAGCACGCCGGCAAGATTTTGGTTTCCATGCCCGGCGTACCCTACGAGATGCGTTACCTGATAAAAAACGAGGTGATTCCCCGCCTGATTGCCGGTAATACCGACGCCACGCGCCAGCGGTCACTTACTATCCTCACCGCCGGCGAAGGCGAGAGCACCATCGCCGAGATGATCGAGGAAGTAGAAGACAGCCTGCCCGCCCATATGTCGTTGGCCTACCTGCCCAACCTCGGTACCGTCCGCCTGCGCCTGACCACCCGCGGTACCGGCGAAGCGGCGATGCAGGCCGAGCTGAAAGAATATAAAACCCGTATCGAAGCCATCGTGGGCTATACCGTTTACGGCTACGGCAAAGAAGACCTTGCCCTGGCTGTACAGCGCCGGATGCAGGGAAGGCACCTCACCCTGGTCACCGCCGAGAGTTGTACCGGGGGCAGCATTGCCGGTATGATCACCAGCCACCCCGGCTCCAGTGGTCACTTCCTCGGCGGCATCGTTGCGTACGATAATGCCGTAAAAGAAAACCTGCTCGGTGTACCTACCGGTTTACTGGAAAAACACGGAGCCGTAAGCGAGCAGGTGGTGGAAGCCATGGCCGCAGGTGTCCGTAAAGCGCTGAAGGCCGACTACTCCATTGCTACCTCCGGCGTAGCCGGGCCGGGCGGTGGTACCGACGATAAACCCGTGGGCACCATCTGGATCGCCGTGGCCGGACCAAACGGCGTAGCGTCCCGTTTGCTCAACGCGGGCAAGGACCGCAAGCGCAACGTTACCTATACCGTACATCAGGCGCTGGAGTTTTTGCGGCGGCAGCTCGACCAGTTGCTCCCCGTTTGAGGAACCCAAAACCCGGATCCGGCCGATGTGCGGTGGCTTCGTGGGTTGCTGGCGAATGAATTGACCGGTGTGAATTTCGCTCGTCTCAAGCATCGATGTGTTAACTTACCCCTTGCAAAAAACCACTTATGCGTTATTCGATACTTTTAGCTATTACCATTCTTATTTTTACTTTCGGCTGTAATAAAAAAATCGGCGAGACGGTGTCGGCCACCACGCCGGTCAACGAAAACGTTCCCGCGCTCAAAACGGTCGCTTTCGGCCAGGGCGAAACTCTTCGCATCGGCGAGGGTTTCCGGCTTGAAAAATCCGACGCAACGTTCCGGTTCGTAGCCGTGGAACTGGACAGCCGCTGCCCGACCGGTGTGAACTGCGTACAGGAAGGGGAGGCCCAGGTCACCGTAGCCGTTAATGGCAATCCCCAACGCGTGACGATCGGCAATAACGGAAAATCCTCAACCCGCGTACGCATTACCGGCGGCACGGTCAGCATTCTCGGTCTTGATCCCTATCCACAGGGGGAAGTGCGCTTAAAAGCCGAAGACCGACGGCTGCGGGTACGGATCACCAAGTCGGCGGATATGTAAGCGGAAGCACCTCTTTGCATCAGCAGACAAACAGTACCAACACTATGTTTTTTCCCATCGGCGACGACCAGGTTCACCAGGGCCACAAACCGTATTTTGCCTACGGCTTCATTGCGCTTAATATTCTAATCTATCTTTATCAGGCCAGTCTTGATCCCGCGGCTTTTAATGCCTTTGTACTGGAGTACGGCTGCATTCCCTCCGACATCGAAGCCGGACGGGATCTGTACACCCTGGTTTCCAGTACTTTCCTTCACGGCAGCTGGATGCACCTGATCGGCAACATGGTGTACATGTGGATCTTTGCCGACAACATCGAAGCAAGCATCGGCAACGCACCCTTTGCCATTTTTTACCTGCTGGGCGGACTGGCCGCCGGAGCCTGTCACATTTACTTCAACCCCGGCAGCACCGTCCCGGCCGTAGGAGCCAGCGGGGCGCTTTCGGCGGTGATGGGGGCGTATATCGTCATGTTTCCGAAGTCGAACATCAAGGGTTATATGGTTTTCTTTCGCGTCAACGTGCCGGCCTTCCTGTTTCTCGGGTTCTGGTTTTTCCAGCAGTCGCAGTCGGGCTACGCCAGCCTGGGCGACACGAGCGGCGGCATTGCGTGGTGGGCGCACATCGGCGGCTTTGTATTCGGCGTCTTATGCGGATTTCTGTTCCGTCAGTTGTACGGCGTACCGGGGCTGAAAGTAGCGAAACGCTCGGAGCGGGGCCGTAGTCCGTTCGGGTAACCCATTCTTGTGAGCGAAACCCCGAAATATTTTAGGGGCGCTGCACGCAGGTGCAAAGAAAGTTGTTGAGCAGGGAGTTATAAACAACGGTTCCGACAGGATGATCGCATCGCTTCGTTGCGCAACGCATCCGGGGGCCTGATAAAAAAACACGGTGCTTCGGAAGCCGGAGTATTTATCGGGAGATCCACCGCGTCGATAAATCAGCGTGAAGGGCGGATCTTACCCTTGGGAATTGAATGCTGCCCCGAGTATTATACCTGAAGTCCGAGTACTTACCTTCCCCCCATGTATCTCCAACTGTTAAAATCCCTCATCGCCATTCCTTCCCTTTCCCGCCAGGAAGGAGATACGGCGGATTTAATCGAAGCGTTTCTTCAGGCCCGTGGTCTGGCTCCCCGGCGCCACCTCAACAATGTCTGGCTGCGCGCCCGCAACTGGCGAGAAGACCGGCCGGTCGTATTGCTCAACAGCCACCACGATACAGTCAAACCCGCCGCCGGCTACACCCGTGATCCGTATTTGCCCGAAATTATCGGTGGCAAGCTGTACGGACTGGGCAGTAATGATGCCGGAGGAGCGTTGGTATCCCTGATCTCGGCTTTCGTCGAATTAGAGCATGATCCGAACCTGAACTGTAATTTAGTGCTGGCGGCCACGGCGGAAGAAGAGATCAGCGGATCAAACGGCATTGCGGTCCTGCTGCCATTACTGGGCCGGATCGATGCGGGCATCGTTGGCGAGCCGACCCTGCTCGACCTGGCCATCGCCGAACGCGGCCTGGTGGTCATCGACGGAGAAACGCGGGGTGTCTCCGGCCACGCCGCCCGCAAGGAGGGGGTGAATGCACTCTATCTGGCTCTTGATGATATTATGACGATCAGGGAGCATACGTTTACCCGCCCGAGCGCACTGCTGGGGCCAACCAGTGCCGCCGTCACCGTACTAAACTCCGGAACCCAGCACAATGTGATTCCCGACCGGGCAACCTTTCTGATCGACCTGCGCGTCAACGAGGGTTACCGCAACGAGGAGGCGGTGGCGGAACTCCAGGCGCTGTGCATCTCTTCGGAATTAAAGCCCCGGAGCCTGCGGTTACAATCGAGCGGAATAAACCCTGATCACGCGCTGGTAGTCGCCGGTAAAGCGGTACGTCCGGAGGCGAAAGTTTACGGCTCCCCGACCCTGAGCGATCAGGCCCTGATGCCTTTCCCCACGCTGAAGCTAGGCCCGGGAGACAGTGCGCGCAGCCACACGGCGGACGAATTTATCTACGTCGCGGAAGTGGAAGAAGCGCAAAAAATGTACGTTGAACTGCTGCGCAAAGCCTACTAAGTGAAATTTTTTTGTCCGATCAGGCAGCGTTCCACGGCGCCCCGACGTTCAGGGTATAGTTTTGATGATGAAAGATTCCACAGCCTCACTTTATTCTCACTAGTAATTTTAACAAGGCTGTTTACGAAAATGGGGAAAATGGATAACATCCGTTTTCCCCATTCTTTTTTTCCGGCGCGAACTAAAAGCCCTTCCCGATCATTTTTAAAGTTCAGCGCAGCTTGCGGATTGCAGGTTGCAACAAAACAATATGCTATGTTCGGAGATATGATGAGTCAGATGCAGGAAATGCAGGACAAGATGCAGCAGGAACTGGCCGCCCAGAATTTTTCCGCTGATGCAGGAGGCGGTGCGGTGACCGTTACCTGTACCGGTGCCCGCGAGATCACCAACGTAAAGATCGACCCGGAACAGGTGGATCCGGAAGATCTGGAAGGCCTGGAAGATCTCCTGGTGGTAGCGACCAACCGAGCCCTGGAAAAAGCCGCCGAATACGAAACGACTCAGGCCGGTTCCATGATGAACAATATGATGCCCGGTGGCCTCGGCAGCCTTTTAGGAGGGTAAGAAAATCAGCTTTCAGAAGTCAGGTCCACAATTGATACTGACCGTATCGGATTCCGCTTTATGATCTCTTAAAACTGATCTTAACTTTCATGGAGGAACTTGCCGGAATCATCATTCTCGGAATCTTTGCGCAGTGGCTGGCGTGGCGTGTTCGCGTACCCGCTATCCTGCCATTAATCGTTGCCGGATTGCTGGTGGGGCCGATTTCTACGCTGTTTACCGCGGACGGCTCAAAGCTGATCAATCCGATCTATAACGGTACCACGGGACTTTTTCCCGGCAAGTCCCTGTTTTACTTCGTCAGCCTCGCCATCGGAATCATCCTTTTCGAAGGGGGTCTCACCCTCCGGGGGCGGGAGATCAAGGATACGCAACGAACGATCATCCGGCTGATCTCTTTGGGCAGTCTCATTACGTTCATCGGTGCGGGTTTTGCGGCGCGTTTCATTATGGACCTGAGCTGGAGCATCAGTTTCCTTTTTGCGGGCCTGATCATCGTTACCGGGCCAACGGTCATCGCGCCCATCCTGCAAAACATTCCGCTCAACCGCAACGTGGCCACGGTGCTCAAGTGGGAGGGAATTCTGATCGATCCTATCGGTGCACTGGTAGCGGTACTGGTATTTGAGTTCATCAGTCTGGCGGGGGATGGAACTGATTTTACCCTCCACGCTTTCGGTACTTTTTTAAAGATCGTGGTTTACGGTGGCACCATTGGTTTTTCGGCGGGCATCGCGTTGTACCATATTATTAAAAAGGAACTGGTCCCTCACTACCTGCTCAACGTTTTCGTACTTGCTTACGTACTGTTGATTTTTGTAGGTAGCGATCTGGCCGAACACGAATCGGGCCTGCTCGCCGTAGTGGTTACGGGGCTGGTGCTGGCCAACCGCGATGTGCCGCGGATCGAGGAAATACTTTCTTTCAAGGAAAGCCTCAGCATTCTCCTCATCTCCATCCTGTTCATTCTGCTGGCGGCCAATATGGATATGTCCGAACTGGAGTTGCTGGTCACCGACTGGAAACCGATCGCCCTGTTCTGCTTTGTAGCCCTGATACTAAGGCCCATCAGCGTCTTTATCAGTACCCACGGCGGTAACCTGAATTTTCAGGAAAAGCTGTTCATTAGTTGGGTAGGCCCCCGGGGCATCGTAGCGGCGGGTATCGCTTCGCTGTTCGGGCTTACCCTGGCCGACAAAGGGGTACCGGGCGCGGAATACATCACGCCGCTGGTATTCATGATCGTGCTGGGAACCGTACTGCTCAATGCAACCACCGCACGGCTCGTGGCCCGATTGCTGGGCGTGGTGCAGGATGATTCCGGTGGGGTGCTCATTCTGGGCGCCAATAACTTTGCCATCACGATCGGTGCCTACCTGAAGGAGCAGGGGCGAAAGGTTCACCTGGTCGACAGCAACCCGGGACATATTCTAAAAACCGAGAAGGCGGGTCTGGAAGGTATCGTCGCTAATATTTACACCACCGATCTTGCCGAACGTTACGAACTCCTCGACGTAGGGTATATGCTGGCCCTTACGAGTAGCGACGAGGTGAACGATTATGCATTGGGCCATTACGAAGATATATTCGGGGAAAGTGGCGCTTACCGGCTGATCACGGTGGATGAAATGAAGCAAGAGGACATACCCGAATCCGATAAAATATTCAGCTACACCGAAGACTTTCTTAACCTGAGCGAGTCCAACCGGGAGTCTCCCGTGATGAGGGAGCAGGCGTTCACCACCAACGCCGAACTTTCAACCTATCTCGCCCGCGCAAATACCAGTATTACGATTGCTCCCGTTTTCCTGAAGCATCCCGACGGTTCGCTCCACGTAATTCCGGCCGATACCGCTGAACTGATCCTGATTCCCGGAGCTACTTACCACCTCGTTTATCTGGGTACGGAACTGTCCGAGACCCCGGCGGACCTCGAAGTAAAGACGGCGGAGTAAAAATCTTAACCTTATTTTCTAACCCCTCAAATTGATGGCGCAGCGGAAATACGCTGCGGGCGGGTTGATAATCAGTCTTATCGCTAAAGCTTTTCAGGGGCGCGGTCGCGGGTGCAGGGGAGGGGTTTAGGGACAACAAGCTACCCTCCCGCACCGTTACATTATCGCTTTTTGTAACCAACCGTTTTAAATAAACCCTAATTTATAACTGGCTTATTCGTGTTTACCGTTCTTATAAAGGGACTTTGGCCGGCTATAAAATTTCTACACCGCAATTATTTTAAATGCGCTTATTACTAACCATGGCTTTTGCAGCCACCACGGCTTTGTCTTATGCACAGGACCCCGCCGACATTTACCATAAGACGGTCGACCTCGAAGAGATCAATCAGGTCAGCCTTGACGTATTTAAAGACGATCAGGTCGAGGTAAAGTCCTGGCCCGGAGACGATATCCTCATCGAAACCAGCGTCAAAATCAATAATGGCGATCCCGATATTCTCGAGTTTTTCCTGGGCAAGGATCGTTGGGGACTGGCTGAAAACATCAGCGGCGACCAACTTAAGTTGGAAAGTATCGATAAAGAACGTCGCTTCGTTAAGGGCACCGAGTTTACCACCTCCGAGCAGGTCGTAATCGTCATCTACATGCCCGAGGAGTTCACGGAAGCAGGAGCCATGACTTACCGGCGGGCCAGCCGGTAAATTGACCCGAACACGGAGCACTCCCGCATACAAACACGTAATCACTAATTCGGCTCTATCCTGATCATGGTATATTTGCCAATGTTGTCTTTTACCATAAAACAAACTCATTGCGGTTCAATCACCACATTAGAGGCTATGTCTCCTAAGAGAGAAAATTCGCACGCATGCGATCTAAGGTCCCAGAATAGGTAGTTTGACGTCGGGTGACTCGAAAGTTGTGTAGTCCTACTCCTATTTGGATCGCGTCATCAAATTTTTCTAACCTGAATCCTCGTGTTCGATCAGTAAGTGTGCGAAGGTATTTTACTCCTCCAATAGCATTTTCAACGACCACTCGATGAGAGCTGATCCAGGTATTAAATTTCTTTTGGAGAGTAGTCAGATCGATCTTTGGCTTCTTTTTCATTGGCTGTAGGGTTTTCACTCCTGTCGGCTCATAACTTTGATACCCAGTATCCTTGAGTAAAGTTTGCTGTTCAAATATGGGGTGATTGAAATCAGGGAGTTCAATTTCAATCATGGTTTTATCATGAATTGCCCCCCTCCAGGTATATCCAAGAAAATGAATAAACTGTAATTCATCGCATATCACTGTGTTCTTGATTGTATGCGTTTTCTGTTTGCCAGAATAATCGAATTTCTGTGCTTTGTAATCAACATTACGCGACAATGGACGATCCGTACCATCAGCGTTAAGCGTTGTCGTTGCTGGCTTTGAGACAGCTGAATCATCACGCTGCCTGTTCCTGAATAGTCGAATCAGTTCATCACTAGTTCGTGCGGCTTGTAAATGCAAATCGACGATGGACTGATGGAGTATTGGCGTGAGTAGCTTGATCCATCGACTTACTTGAGGTTGAGTAATATTGAAAGACATAGCTTCACTTTGTTGGATAGCGTTCACTTTGAAATGGTGAAGGATAAAAAATAATTTAATCAAGGCACCTGGTAAGCTGGTCGTGTCTTTGCTGATTTGTGTTGGTGTAAGCGGCTTCTTTCTTCTTTTACCTCTGATGTCGTAGTGCTTGAAAGCCTGATTCCATCTTGGTTTAAAAGTGGTCAATAGCTCGTCAAACTCAGATAGGTACAAGCCTGTGAGAGCTAAAAACTGGGTCTCATCGTTAATGATCTTATCAATATCCATCCCGGAAATTAATAATTTTCTCATCTTCAAGCCTCGCACGTGTACGCATATTCTACGCGCGCAGTGGAAAAATATCAGACATAACCTCTATTAATAGCGTGTATTCCTCCTTTGCCTCAAAAGGATTATTCATCTATTTACAGCAATAATCAGGCGTTTGCATAGCCATTGGTTAAAACCGCAATATGGAGGAGTTCGAGATGTATCGGTAATCTGATGTAAGGTTCTGCAATTATAGAACGGTCATCACTAAACGGTTCTCCTATCTTTGCTCCCCATGCCTACCACCTTTGAAATAAAACTTCCCCCCGCCGACGTCCATGATCCGGAAGCGCTCCGCCGCGCCGTTCTACGCCAGGGGCCGCTGCCCGCCGCCGACGTGGGGGAGATCATGATTGATCGCCGGAGTATCGACGCCAGGGGGCACCGCCCCGTTTTTCGGATGCGGGTCAACGTGCTCGGGCCGAAGGAGAAATTTATCCCTGAAGCCCCTATCCTGGAGCAATACGGCGACGTAGCGGACAAGCCGGAAGTCGTCATCATCGGCTGCGGGCCGGCCGGAATGTTCGCCGCCCTGGAGTTGATCGAACTCGGCCTGAAACCCATCATCATCGAACGGGGGAAAGACGTTCGGGAACGCCGGCGCAGTCTCCGGGCTATTCAGCAAGAAGGGCAGGTGGACCCTAACTCCAACTACTGCTTCGGCGAGGGCGGAGCCGGCACGTACTCCGATGGTAAGCTGTACACCCGCAGCCTAAAACGCGGCAACTACCAGAAGGCCCTCAACATCCTGGCCGAACACGGCGCCCAACCCGATATCCTCATCGACGCCCACCCCCACATCGGCTCCAACAAACTGCCGAAGGTGGTAGCCAATATGCGCGAGACCATTCTCCGCTGCGGTGGCGAAATCCGTTTCGGTCACCGGATGGTCGACCTGGAACGAACGGCTGAAAACCTCGCAGCCCTGTCGGTCCGGAACGAGCAGGACGAAACCTACCGCCTCACCGCCGCCGCTTTTATCCTCGCCACCGGCCACTCCGCCCGCGACGTGTACGAACTGCTGCACCGTTACAACATCAGGCTGGAGGCAAAACCCTTTGCTCTCGGTGTTCGCATCGAGCATCCGCAGCCACTGATCGACAAGATCCAGTACCACCAGGAGGAGCGGGAAGAAAACCTGCCCGCCAGCAGCTACAAGCTGGTCAGCCAGGTGAAGGGCCGGGGGGTCTTCAGTTTCTGCATGTGCCCCGGTGGTCTCGTGGTTCCGTCCGCTACCGCCCCGGGAGAGATCGTGGTGAACGGCATGAGTCTCTCGAAACGCGACAGCCCCTACGCCAACTCCGGTACCGTAGTCGCCGTGGAGCTCGAAGACCTCGCGCCTTTCGCGAAACACGGCGTCTTCGCCGGGCTGGAATTTCAGAAATCCGTGGAGCAGAAGATGTTCCGCGCCGGCAACGGCAGTCAGGCTGCCCCTGCCGGCCGGCTGACGGATTTTGTCCGGAGCAAGATCTCGGCGGATCTTCCGGACACCAGCTACATTCCAGGCTTATTCCCCGCCCCCCTGCACCAGATCCTGCCACAATCGATCTTCAGCCGCTTACAGCAGGGGGTACAGGATTTTGGCCGCAAAATGAAGGGGTATTATACGGAGGAAGCCAACGTGATCGGCACGGAGAGCCGCACTTCCAGCCCGGTACGCATCCCGCGCGACCGCAATACCTACCAACACCCCGACGTCCCGAGCCTTTACCCCTGCGGGGAAGGAGCGGGATTCGCCGGGGGCATCCTCAGTGCCGCGATGGACGGGCAGAACGTTGCCATAGCCGTTGCCGGTAAGTTGCTGAAGTAAACCTGCGACCGGTTACCCCGACTTTAGCCCGGAAAATCCGGTTTACGGGCAAGTAAACGGATAGAACGATGGTACCTTGGCCGCTACATGCCGGATAAACCACTTCATATTCTTCGTTTGTTCAGCGGTGTGGTACTGCTGGCGCTGGGCGTTGTCTACCTTGGGTACGGGGTAGACCGCATGGACTTCTGGTCTCTCTTCAGAGCCTTCATGGTAGCTTTTGGCGGGTATCTTGTGTTGGTTTTCCGACCCGATGAAGAACGATTGTTCTGGCTTGTCGGCCTGGGCGTTGCCTTGCGGCTGGCGCTGGTGTTTGCCTTTCCGTTACTTAGCGACGACGTTTACCGTTTCATTTGGGACGGGCATCTGATAGCAGCGGGGGAGAATCCCTTCGCACATCCGCCGGGGTACTATCTCGAAGTCGGGAACCAGCTACCGGGGCTTACCCGGGAACTTTTTGATCTGTTGAACTCGCCGGATTACTACACGGTTTACCCGCCGGTGGCGCAGGGAGCTTTTACGGCGGCGGTTTGGCTCAGCCCCGGCAGTTGGTACGGCGCAGCGGTAGTGATGAAGCTGTTTCTGCTGGGGTGCGAACTGGGGAGTTTGTTGGTAATGTGGCGGCTTTTCGGGGCGGGGCCGCAGGATGCAGTGGGAGGTTCAGGAAGCAATGGAAACTCTCGCTCTCCGCTCCTTACCGGGTTTCCATCCACAAAATATTCGTCTCAAGTGTATATGATAACCGACGGAGATCGTATAGCACGAAGTCAGACGTTTCCCCGGACCAATCTGCTTTATTACTGGCTCAACCCGCTGATCATCGTTGAGATCACTGGTAATCTTCACTTCGAGGGAGCAATGGTTTTTTTCCTGCTGCTGGCGTATTACCTCCTGCAACGAAGCAGTTGGGTAGCGGCGGGTGCGGCGATGGCGGCTTCAGTGGCCAGTAAGCTACTGCCGCTGATGTTGTTGCCGTTACTGATTCGGAGGCTGTGGCGGCCATCTTTGTCACCAAACAAATCGTCTGACGATCATACCGGGGCAGCACGGGCTTTCTGGGACGGCGATGCGCATTTCGAGGGACTATCTTTTTCAGCGTGGATCAGATCCGGTCGGCGTTTTTATCTTTTTTCCGTTGCCTTTGGCTTCACCTGCTTGCTCTTTTTTTTGCCTTTTCTCCTTTCTCCCGGTTTCATCGCGGGCTTTCGGAGCAGCCTCGGACTCTACCAGCAGAAGTTCGAATTCAACGCCAGTCTGTATTACCTGGGCCGGGCCATTGGCTACTGGCAGGTAGGGTGGAATCCGATTGCGACCATCGGCCCCTGGCTGGCTAAGGCAGCGGCAGGGGGCATCCTGCTGATGGCGCTACTCGACCGGCGTTGCAACTGGGCCTCGCTGCCCGCCGGGTGGCTGGGAGCCTTCGTACTTTATCTCTTGTGCGCCACCACGGTGCACCCCTGGTACCTGAGCGTCCCGATCGTGCTGTGTTGTTTCACCCGGTGGCGCTTCCCGCTCTTGTGGTCTTTCCTGATCATGCTGACGTATACCAACTACGTTGCCGTACCGTACCGGGAAAATCTTTGGTTGGTGGGCGTGGAATATCTGACCGTCCTGGCTTTTGCGGGATGGGAGTACCAGCGCCAGCGGTACCGAGCACTCGCTCCGCAGCCGGAGTAACGCCGCATCCCCGTAGAAATAAGATGTGTGTTCACGGATCGTCCGCCATCCATAGCGCGAAGGGTTACACAACTTAAAGCCACTGATTTCCGTCTATATAGCAAAGCCTCCCGAACCATGCGATGTCTGATCCTCCTTGCTATCCTGTCTTTTCTCTGCACCAGCGTCCGCGCCCAGGTTCTGACCGTAAGTGATGAACTGACGATGCGCAGCGATACGGAGTACGATCTGATCGGGAAACTAGGCGGCCAGGTGCTGCTGCTGCAGGACCGCGACACGAAGCACCTGCTCACCGCTTACGACCGCAATATGCGCCAGAGCTGGGAGAAGGAACTGGAACTCCGGGGCCGTAACATCCGGATGCTGGCCACCGTAGCCAGTCAGGATGGCTCCGGGTTTCACCTGCTTTACATGTTCCGGAAACGTGGTCGTAATTTTCTACAACTCGACGAGTACAACCCCGCGGGTAACCTGCGCGACAGCACCACCCTCGTTGACTTCGGCGTATTTATCACCGCCCCGGAAGACGACGTCATCCGCTCCGACGACGAAACCAAACTACTGGTGCTGGTAACCGAACAGCAGAGTAAGGTGCGCTGGATCAGCATCGACCTCGAAACCATGGCCTTGCTCTACGACCTCGAGGTCACTCCCGAAAAGTTTTTCTTCAACGATGACTTCATGCAGGCCGAAATCACCAACGATGGCGACGCCTACATGGTCGTGGAGCGCGATAATTTCAAGAGCAAGCGCAAGGAACATAAATACGAAATCTTCACCGTCAATACCGAGCGCCAAAGCAATAGCTTCGACCTCTCGATGGGCGACAGCCTCACCTACGACGTTTACTTTCGCTACGATAATAAAAACGATCGCCTGACCGCCGGCGGTCTGTACTTCATCAAAGACTTTAATCGCGCCGACGGGTACTTCTGGATCAACATCGACCCCGATAACCCAACCGAGGCCCAACCCGACTTCACCCCTTTCCCCCTTTCGCTGATCAAGAACGTAGAGGGCAAAAAATACAATAAGCGAAATCCCGGCATCGACGAACTCTCCGTCCGGGACCTGGTGCTGCGCCGGGACGGAGGCGGGCTCATCATCATCGAGCGCAACCGCCAACTGGAACGCCGCAGCAACGCCAGTCGTACGCAGGTGATCAACAACTACGGCATACGGCCCCTGGTGGATAACCACTACGACGAGCTAATCGTTTTCAGCATCCACCCCGACGGCGAAGCCCACTGGAGCAACATCCTGCACAAGAAGCAGTACAGCCAGGACGACAACGGCGTGTATTCCAGCTATTTCCTGATGGAGAATCCACGAAGCCTTCGCTTTTTGTTCAATGACGAGATCCGGTTCGAAAACACCGTGAGCGAGTACGTCGTCAACAGCCGGGGAGAGTTCGACCGCAACAGCCTCTTTCATACCCGCGATCTCGACCTGAGACTGCGCTTTCGCGACGGGGTACAGGTAGCGGCCAACGAAATGATCCTACCCAGTGAGCATCGGAACCGGCTGCGGTTGGTAAAAATGACCTATGAGGTGAAATGAATCGGGCGGTCAGAGATCAGAGTTTAGTAGAAAGAGATCAGCGTTTAGAAGTCCCCGCCTGAAAGTATCGGACGGGGTCTTCTGAATTTCAAATGATGAACTCGGATCTTTATGCACTAGCGATTGGGCTGCGGAGTGGTGCGCAGGTAAGGCTTGATCACTTTATGTCCCTTGGGGAACTTATCCGGAATATCGGCGGTAGCGATACCGGGAGATACGACGACGTCTTCACCGTCCTTCCAGTCGACGGGCGTAGCGACGGAATAGCCGTCGGTAAGCTGCAGGCTGTCCAGCACGCGCAGGATCTCGTTAAAATTTCGGCCCGTAGCCGGAGGATAGGTGAGGGTAAGGCGGACTTTCTTTTTAGGGTCGATGATGAATACGGATCGGACCGTGAACTTGGCATCGGCCTCGGGGTGGATCATGTCGTATGCAACGGCGACTTTTTTCTCCGGGTCGGCGATGATGGGGAAGTTCATTTCCACGTTCTGCGTTTCCTCGATGTCCTTGAGCCAACCCATGTGGCTTTCCAGGTCGTCTACACTCAGGGCGATGGCCTTGGCGTTGCGGCGTTCAAACTCTTCCTTGAGGGCGGCGGTGCGGCCGAGTTCGGTGGTGCAGACGGGGGTGAAGTCGCTGGGGTGGCTGTAAAGGATTACCCAGCCGTCACCGGCCCAGTCGTAAAAATTAATGTCACCCATGGTGGTCTGGGTATCGAAATCGGGGGCGGTTTCGCCGAGGCGTATAGGCATGCGTTATGGTATTTTGGTGAGTTGGTATAACATTTTGCGCGGTGGGTAGTTCAAGCGGAAAGACCCCGGCTGAGCTTACTACTGGTTCGTTTGCTCCTGGTTCGTTTGCTTCAGGATCAGGGAGGAAGGTAATCGAACACGGAGTCTAGCCAGCCGCGTTGTATCAGTATACCGAATATTCGGTGAATTAAAAACCATATATCATGAGTGCCACGAACGATAAAGTAAAAGGAAACTGGAACCAGCTGAAAGGAAAGGCCAAACAGGAATACGCAGAACTCACCGACGACGACCTGATGTACGAAGAAGGCAAGGAAGACGAACTCTTCGGGCGCCTGCAGGAAAAGCTCGGCAAGACCAAGGAACAGATTACGGACTGGATTGACAGCCTCTAAAAAACCGCCGGCAGTCGCCAGGAACCACAACCGCCCCGTACGCTTCGTGTGTGCAGGGCGGTTTTTTGTTTTATCCCGGCTCACACAGTCTTAGAGAACTGACAAGAAACCCCGGCCTACCGCCCGCCCTTGAGCCGCGCCTTCAGCGCAAACACTTCGTCCCGGTAACTGGCCGCACTCATAAAGTCCAGTTCCTTCGCTGCCGACTTCATCTTCCGCTCCGCCTCCTGCATAGCCAGCTCGATCTGCTCGTGGCTCATACTGTTCAGGATCGGATCGGCGGCGCTGCTGATTTCCACCCGTTCCACGTAGGCCTTCACCTCCTTCTTACCGCGGATGTCGAGTATGGAGCCGCGCTTCATAATCTCCTCCCGCGATTTGCGCATGCCGGTGGGGGTGATGTTGTTTTCTTCGTTGTAGGCCAGCTGCACTTCGCGACGGCGGTTCGTTTCGTCGATGGTGCGCCGCATCGAGTCGGTGATCTTATCGGCGTAGAAAACAACCTTGCCGTTGACGTTGCGGGCGGCGCGACCGGCCGTCTGGGTCAGCGAGCGTTCGTTGCGTAGAAAACCCTCCTTATCGGCGTCGATGATGGCCACCAGGGAGACTTCGGGTAGATCCAGGCCCTCCCGCAGGAGGTTGACGCCCACCAGCACGTCGAACTCGCCGAGGCGGAGGTCGCGCAAAATCTCCACCCGCTCCATCGTATCCACCTCTCCGTGGATGTAGCGAACCTTTACACTCATTTCCTCGAGGTACTTCGTCAGCTCCTCGCTCATCCGCTTGGTGAGCGTCGTGATGAGGATCCGTTCGTTGACCTTCACCCGGTTATCGATCTCCTCCAGGATGTCATCGATCTGGCCTTTGCTGGGCCGCACCTCGATCGGTGGATCGACCAGGCCGGTAGGACGAATCAGTTGCTCCACGATCTCACCGCCGGTCTGTTCCAGCTCGAAATCACCGGGTGTGGCGGAGACGTAAATGACCTGGTTGATGAGGCTTTCGAATTCGGTAAAACTAAGCGGCCGGTTGTCCATCGCCGAGGGAAGGCGGAAACCGTAGTCGACGAGGCTCAGCTTACGGGCGCGGTCGCCGCCGAACATGCCGCGTACCTGGGGGATGGTGACGTGACTCTCGTCGATGATCATCAGGTAATCGTCCGGGAAGTAATCCAGTAGACAGAAGGGGCGCGTACCGGGCTTCCGCCGGTCGAAGAAACGGGAATAGTTCTCGATGCCGTTGCAGTAGCCGAGCTCCTTCATCATTTCCAGATCGAAGCTGACGCGCTCGTGAATGCGCTTGGCTTCCAGCAGGCGCTGCTCCCGCTCGAAGTAGCGCTCCTGGCTGTAGAGTTCGTCTTCGATCTGGTGGATGATGCCGTTGAGACGGTCCTTCGGGGCCACGTAGAGGTTGGCGGGGAAGATGGCGGCGGTGCGCAGGGTTTCGATGCGCTTGCCGGTGTCGATCTCGATGCGCTCGATCGTTTCGATCTCGTCGCCGAAGAAGATGATGCGCATCCCGAATTCGGCGTAGGGCAGGTTGATGTCGACCGTATCGCCCCGGACGCGAAAAGTGGCGCGGCGAAAGTCGTCTTCGGTACGGCTGTAGAGGCTGTCGACGAGGTCGTAGAGCAGTCCGTTACGGCTTTTAGCCTGACCGGCTTCGAGGCGGATGATGCCCGATTTGTAATCATCCGGATTGCCCATGCCGTAGATGCAGCTGACGGAGGCGACGATGATGATGTCGCGGCGGCCGGTCAGTAAATTAGAGGTGGCGCGGAGGCGAAGTTTATCGACCTCCTCGTTGATCTGCAGGTCTTTTTCAATGTAAGTATCGGAGGTGGAGATGTAGGCTTCGGGCTGGTAATAATCGTAGTAACTCACGAAATACTCCACGGCGTTGTCGGGAAAAAACTCCTTGAATTCGCCGTAGAGTTGGGCGGTCAGGGTTTTATTGTGGGTCAGGATCAGCGTCGGGCGGTTCAGCTGGGCGATGGTGTTGGCCATCGTGAACGTTTTACCCGAGCCGGTCACCCCGAGCAGTACCTGCCCCCGTTCTCCTTCCCGCACGTTGCCGACGAGTTCGCGGATGGCCTGGGGCTGATCACCGGTAGGGGAGAACTTTGATTTTATCTGGAAGGCCATGCGAAGATGTTGGAGGATTTGCTTTTTGGAAACGGTTTTGTTTGGGAAAAAGTTGGGAGCTTTTTTGGCGCGGCCGCAGGATGCCGGAACGGGTTTTTCCGTGGCATCGCTCCAGCCCGATTTCGTTCAATTCTTCAGGGCCCTCACCCGTTTTGGCTGGAACAGTTTGGCTTCCCGTTACCCGTTAATGCCAAATCAAAGCGTACTTTGCACCTGCGTCCTCCGCCCGAATGAAACATCGGAATCACCAAGTCGATAATTATAAGAACCACAAAATGATGCCCACATTAAACGTATCCGTAAACGGCCCCGCCGTAGCTCGCGCTTTCGCCGAACACATCGTGAAAAAGCTCGCCGAGAAAAAAGAAGGCCCCCTATTCTGGGCCCTATCCGGCGGCAGTACGCCCAAGCTGCTCTTTAAGTTACTCGCCGAGGAGTACCGGGAAAAGATCGACTGGAGCCGCCTTCATTTCTTTTGGGGAGATGAACGCTGTGTACCGCATGACGATCCCGAAAGTAACTTCGGCGAAGTAAAATCCCTGCTCTTCGATCACGTCCCCGTCGTATGGGATCAGGTGCACGCCGTAGACACTACCAAGTCTCCCGAGGAAGCCGCCAGGGCCTACGGAGAACTGATGATGAAGCTACTGCCCAGCAATTCCGACGGGCTGCCGATACTCGACATCAATATGCTCGGCATGGGCGGCGACGGCCATACCGCCTCCATCTTCCCCGCCAATATGGACGATCTGCTGACCGATTCCCGCATCTGCGCCGTCGCTACCCACCCCGATAGCGGCCAAAAACGCGTCACCATGACCGGACCGGTACTGAACGCTTCCGACGAGGTCGCCTTCCTGGTCACCGGTAACGGAAAGACAGAACGCACCGCCCAGGTCCTGAACAAGGAACACGGCGCGGAGAAGTTCCCCGTCATGCACATCCGGCCCACCAGTGGTAAATTGATATGGTTTCTCGACGAAGCCGCTGCCGCGGAGGTCGGGTATTAAGCCATCAGGCACGCATGAGGCCGGCTAAAACCCGCGAGCTAGCGGGAAATGCCAATCGCCAACTTTCAGGACTCGAAATCCGTCCTTATCTTTGCGTCCCAAACAACAACCACCATGGCTAATACGGCAACTACCTCTAAGGGCAAATACTGGCTCTACTTTCTGATCTCCTTCGTCATTTTTATGCTGATGCTGATCTTTCTGAACCAGTGGTTCTGGGTGGCCATGCCGTTCATGTTGACTTACCTCGTACTCGCACTGGGTTATATGTAAGTTCGTTTCTCTGCTGAAATAAAAATGCCCCGCGATTTCTGATCGCGGGGCATTTTTGTTAAAGTGAAATCTGATATTAACCGGTTACTTTTCCACTTGGCCCCTGCATCCTCCATGTGTTGTTTGCTAAACCTTTTTTCGCGCTTGGATTGTACAAAGTCCGGGTGCGCAACTACTGTCTTTGAACGGAGTCAGTACTGAAGGTACACTACCGCCTTCACCTCATAAAAATCATGCCCGGGGAAGATGTCCCTGATCGGGAATTCTTCCAGCGCTCCTTTGGGAAAGGAGGCCATTTCCTCGTCCAGGCCAATGCCCTTCAGGGCCAGGATGCCGTTGGGCAGTGCGTGGCGCTGCCGCTTCGTGATGAGGCGCATGCTCCATTCGGCGAGTTTCTCCATTTTGGCGACGGCGCGGGTAACCACGAAGTCGTAGACCGGCTTTTTGATTTCCTCGGCGCGTTTTTGCTCGGCTTTGCAATTGGTGAGGCCGATGCCTTCGATCACCTCGTTGCAGACCCTGATCTTCTTGGCGATGCCGTCGACGAGGTGAAATTCCACTTCCGGATATAGGATCGCCAGCGGGATGCCGGGGAAGCCGCCGCCGGTACCCAGGTCGAGGATCTTCGCCCCGGAGCGGAACTTCACCACCTTCGCGATTGCCAGGCTGTGCAGCACGTGGTTGACGTAAAGATTGTCGATGTCCTTACGGCTGATGACGTTGATCTTGGCGTTCCAGTCGCGATAGAGGGCGTCGAGAGCGGTGAATTGCTCCTGCTGCCGGTCGGTCAGGTTGGGGAAGTGCGCGGTGATTAGGTCGATGGTCATTGCTGGTCTTCTGGTTCCGTGGTCTTTTGTATGGATGGGGTATGGCCCCATTTGAAGGGGTCGAAATTGTTGTCATTTTTTCTCATAGCGCGTATGGCCTCCTATCAAGGGGCTGTATTCAGCGCGGGTAAAGGTCCGGGGATACAGCGGTGGCCTCAGTACCTTGGCTACACCAGCTCTTTGAACGCCTCCCAAACCGCCCCTTCAGGTAACGGCGCGGTGTGCTCCACCCGCTCCTCCGAAACGGGATGCTTATACACTACGCGCAGGCTGTGCAGATCGATGTTGCCGTCGGGGTTCGACCGCTTAAAACCGTACTTCTGGTCGCCGCGGATCGGGCTGCCGATGGCGGCCAGCTGGCAGCGAATCTGGTGTTTACGCCCGGTTTTAAGCTGAACGGCCAACAGGTGGTAGCGGTCGCTGCTGCCGAGGTATTTGTAGCTCAGTTCGGCGAGTCTGGAACCCGGACTCGGGTCTTCATCAATGGCGGAGCGGTTACCCGGGGCGTTGCGGAGGTAGTGCTTCAGCATATCCTCGTCCTTCTCGGGACGGTTAGCCACAATGGCGAGGTAGTGCTTCTCGATGGTACCGGCCTGCAGTTGTTTGGTCAGCGCCGTCTGGGCGGAAGGCTTCTGGCCCATCACCACCACGCCGGAGACCGGGCGGTCGAGCCGGTGGATCAGGTACAGGTCGTGGCGGACATAGGCAGCACCCATGCCCAGCAGACTCGGGTCACCGGTTTTGTCGGGCTGGACGGAAAGGCCCGCCGGCTTGTTGAAAACGATCAGTTGGTTGTCCTTATGAAGGACCCAGTCGCTGATGCGACCGTTGAAACGGGTGGGGTCCGCCATGTCGGTAGAGTTTTTAATTTTAAGGGGGCACCGAGGTCACCAAAACGACCCGGGATTTTCCAAACGAATAGATGCAGCATTCAAAGATCAGAATTCAGCCGTTTGCCGAACCCTGATCTCTGCATACCGACGCATCACTATCACTTCACTTCTTCGTAATCGATGTAGTCCGACTCTCTACCCGGTTGCTCTGGCGTAGCATTGATGTTGAGATCTTCTTCCCGCACTTCCCGAATATCGTCACCTCCCCGGACCTGAGCCTGCAGATTGGTATACCAGGTATACCCACGGTAGGCTAAATAAACCAGTGCGATGGTGATGATGATGTCCATTTTTGAGAATTGGGTAATCGCAATATCCACGAAACCATACGAGATGACTGCTTGGTAGGAGACTATTTGACTTAAGACCGCCCGGTTACTTTTCCTCGCGGGTGATGAACTGCTCTTCGCGCTGACGGCGGGCTTCTCTGTCGCGCAATTCCTTCAGTTCGCGGGCGTCTTTTTCGCGCCGCTCTTCTTCGTTCATGCCGTCTTTAAGTTCCTTTTCCAGGGAGCCCTTTGCGGTGTTGAACTCACGAATGCCTTTGCCAATTCCTTTCATCAGTTCCGGAATTTTTTTGCCACCAAACAGGAGGAGAACGGCGAAAAAGATGAGAATCATCTCGGGACCGATAGAGTTCAGAAAAAGGAAAATGGAAGTGTTCATTGTTCTTTATTTTGTCGATTCGTCACCGGTTTTTTAGCGGTCGGATCGGGATGATAGTTAACTGGGTACCGCAAAAATAACGCCTTTTGGCGGAACTGGCTTACGGGCGGGGTCGCGCGGGTGCAAGGGGTAAATTTTAGGGAGCAAGGAGGAAGAACGTTTCCTTCGCTTCCTTTTCTGCTTGAGGTCTTACCTCTTTAGGTCACTTCGCGGAAGAGGGCCCCGCTCGAAGCGCGCGGTTTCCGGAGGAGAATTCACTTCTTCAGTCCGATCTGCCGCAGCCGCTCGTCCAGGTATTCCCCGGCCGTGGCGTCGGGGTAGTGCTGGGGATTTTCGGACGTTACGCAGCTGTCGAGGACGTTAAGTTTCATCTCGGGGCGGGGATGAAGGAAGAACGGAATACTGAGGCGGGGCTTGTGCCACTGATCGCGCGGCGGATTCACCACACGGTGGGTGGTTGATTTTAAGTAGTTATTGGTCAGTCGTTGCAGCATATCCCCGACGTTGATCACGATCTCGTCGTTTTCCGGCACGATCTCCTGCCACTCCCCGTCGGCGGTTTGCAGCTGCAGTCCGCCGGCGCTGGCCCCCACCAGCAGAGTGATCAGGTTGATGTCTTCGTGCTGCTCGGCGCGGATGGCGCTGGCGGGCTCGCGCGTGATGGGCGGGTAGTGGATGGCCCGCAGAATGCTGATGCCGTCTTTCGTGTAATCCGCGAAGTAGCCCTCGGGCAGTCCCAGGTGTAAAGCGATGGCCCGCAGCAGGTGATTGCCCTTCTCTTCAAACTGGCGGTAAAGTTGCATCCCCAGTTCCATGAACTCGGGTACTTCATCTACCCGCGGGTTGCGCTCGGCGTCCGTCATGCCAGCAGTCTCCTGTCCGATCTGGAAGAATTCCTTCAGGTCCGCTACCTTGCTCTGCTTGGCTTTCTCCTGGCCGAAGGCGGTATAGCCCCGCTGCCCGGCCGCACCGGGAATCTCCTGCCGACGCTTCACATCCACCGGCAGGGAGAAGAACTTCCTGGCCGCCACGAAGAAATCATCGATCAGCGATTTTGGGATGCCGTGCCCGGTCACCCCCACGAAACCGATACCGTGAAAAGCATCGCCCAGCTGCCTGATGAATGCTTTGCGGGTCGCGTCGTCCCCGTTCTCAAAATCGGAGAGGTCGACGAGAGGAATGGTTCTGGAGGTGGTAGCCATGAGGTGATGAATTTTATTTTAGTCTGGCAAGATAACGCTTAAGGTGGACAGCGTTTGTCAGGATGGCGTGAAAAAGTCTTCGTTCGGCAACCGGGCGGAAATTACGCCCCGTCTCGGCAACCGGGCAATCTGCCGTTATTTCGGCTTATACCGCGCTCCGGCCAGGATCTTCTGCCCGTCCGAGATTTCCAGTAGCCGGGCCATCGTTACGCGGGGGTTGGCCTTTACGTACGCCTCCACGATCTTTTTACCCAGGTAGTTTACCGCCTGACCGGGAGATTCCGTCGGCATCCCCTGGGTAGAGGGCGCCGGCTGGGTCAGTTTTTTGATCAGGGTGGTGTTCACGCTGTAAAGTTGTTTTTCTTTTTGCAGGTGAGCATAGATCGCTATCTCATTGCCCCGCAGCCAGTCCATCTGCTCCGCGGTCACCTCGTGCAGTACGCTGTCCGGTGTTTCGGGCAATACGCGGTCGAGCAGGTAAAGCTTTTTGCCCTCGTAGATCAGGTGATCGATGAGACGACCGGCCCGGGGAACGGGTACGCGGTCTTCGATGAGGGTTTTCATCAGTTTACTCGTCAGATGAGCGGGGGTGTAGCTGCGGGCCAGGTAGCCGGAAAATATGGTGGCGCGGGGATCGACGTCCTGGTAATCGAACTCCGGACCGAGGTAGAACTCGAGCCCGGCGGCCAGGTTTCCGTCGCCGTACAAAGCCGTGGCGATCTCAAACTGGGAGGTGAAGGTCAGCAGCGTATCCGGTCGGGGAGCCTCCGGCAAAAAATATTTATAGTAGCGTAAGGCCCGTTCTACTTCTTCGCGGTAATCTTCCATCACTTCGTCCGAAAAGCGCCTGTTTACTTTACGGTTGATCTCCGCGATAAGGGGAAAAGTGAGAAAAGCCTTCATCATCATCATTTGTTCTTCGGGGCTGAAATCGCCCCGGCGCAGGGTAAGTATCCTGCGGAGGTAGATGTCGGTAAACTCAGGATGGCGTTGTTCCAGCTTTTCAATACTTGCGGCGAGATCATTCGTGTCCAGCGCCATCAGGTCCCGCTCAAAGCGGACCAGGGTCAGCGGGGAGGAAGTGCCACTGATGTCAGGAGGGGTGGGTTCGTCTTCTTCTCCACAAGACCAGTACAGAATTAGGATTAGTAAGCTCAGGAGGGCTATTTTTGCGTTTATTTTCATAGTCAGGCTAAACACCGGACCCTGCCGGCAGGTTTGTGTCGGTAAGTTTTCCGGTCAGGCATTTCTTACGGTCTCCGCAAAGCGCGGCCGAACTTTAGAACCATTTAACCAACGTCCCGAATGATCAAAAATTTTACTTTCCGCCTTCCGGCCCTCATCGTTGCCCTGTTCCTGCTTCCGGCGGTTGCCTTTGCGCAGTTGCCCGGCGACCTACAGTTCGGCGTTCAGCTCAGCCCCACCTTCAGCAGCATGAACACCAACAACAACCTCATTAATGGTGACGGCTCCAACCTGGGCCTGAAACTGGGCGTGATCGGGGAGTACTACTTCCGCGAAAACTACAGTATCCACTCCGGCCTCGGTTTTCACTTCAACGCCGGCGGCACTCTCTTCTATGAGAACCAGTTCACCCGGGTCGATCTGTGGGACGAGTCGCTCGACAGCTTCCTGCCCGCCAACACCAAACCTGATTCCATCAGCGGTGGCATCGGCTTCAAGTACGACCTGCAGTTCCTGGAAATTCCCATCGGACTCACCCTGCGCACCCGCGAGTTCGGTTACATCCGCTACTTCGTACGCCCCGCGCTGCACCTCGGCATCATGACGGGATCGCGCGGCAGCGTAAGGGGAGCCGCTTTCATCGATGAAGACGAAAGTTTCGGCATCAGCAAGGAAGTCAACAGCCTCAACCTGAGCTGGAGCCTGGGCGCCGGCATCGAGTACAGTATTTCGGAGAGCACCGCTCTCGTCGGCGGCCTCGCTTTCCAGTCCGGTTTTGCCGACCTGACGTCGGATAAAGGAACCGTCCTGCAACGCGCCGGGCGCGGCACCGTTGAGGACGATAGTAAGGGGCGGGTGAATTCCCTTATCATTATGCTGGGGGTCATGTTTTAACCTCCCTGCACTCATACTCCCACCAAAAAAATTACCCCACCGGACCAATGTTCCGGTGGGGTGATTTTTTTGGTGGGAATCAATTTGAGCCTAAAAACCGCGCAGACCAACGGTAAGAATGGCCGTCAGGCGCGCCCTATCGGTTTCCACCACCTGCCCGTCGAAGTTGAAGGTGCGGTAAGGTGAGTAATAAGAAACACCCGTATCGGCCCGTACGGCAAGGTCGATAAAAAACTTATTCTTGGCGTACCCGGCACCGCCGGAGAGATCTAGAAAAACGGCATCTTCGTCGTTGCGCAGTTCAGAAACCGGATTCTGGCGGTAACCAAATCCGGCGCGGAGCTGGAAGGGCTTAAGATTCAGCTCTCCCCCGACGCGCACGCCCAGGCTCGAGCCCAGGGTATTATCCACGTCTTCATTTGCCGCTTCGTCAACGCTGGCAAAATCATCGGAGCTGAAGGAGGTACCGGCAAAGTTCTGGTAGTCGGCGTCGATGGAAATAAAACCGCTGCGTCCGATCAGGTAACCGGCACCGGCGTTGAAGCGCCAGGGGGATTGCATGTTGAAGGCGGCCTCGCTTACGGGGCTTTCCTCCTCTCCACCCAGGGCCTGGCCGTTGTCGGTAAAATTGTATTCAAAGTCGGTGAAATAGGTTTCGTCCACCGTCCAGAACGTCGGGCTGTGGACCCCCAGACTCAGACGCAACTGATCGGTGGGGCGGCCGATCAGGCCGAATTTGAAGTTGACGCCGGAGCCGGAGATATCCAGCGTTTCGTTAAAGCCGGCATTGTCAAAAAAGGTGATCTCGTCCTGGGTATCGACCTCGTCGTAAACTTTCGTTTCGTTGAAGTTGATGGTGGGAATGCCGATGGTAAAACCCCAGAGTATCCTTTCTTTGTAATTGCCGCCAAAGCCCAGGGCAATCTCGTTGATGCCTCCGGTGCGTTCCACGCGCCCTTCCCGCCGAATCTCCCCACCCCGGCTGCTTTCGAGGTCGAAGTCGGAGAAGAAACCCATGTCGTCTTCCTGCACCACGCCATCGATCCGCTGGGCCAGACCGGAGCGGAAACCATCGATGATGCCATCGTTCAAATCTTCCACGATGGCGTCGACAATGCCGCCCTGGCTGCGTCCGCTGAAGGCGATCGTCTCGTTGAAGTCCGCCAGGCGGGTGTAGCTCAGTCCGAAGTTGAGGGTCGACCAGTTCACGGAGCGCGTCTCGCCGGCCCACACCAGACTGGCGTTGGGGATGATGAAAGCTGTTTTGGTTTCCTGGGTGCCTGTATTTCCGTTACCGTTCGTCAGGCGTGCGTCGAGGTTGTTAAGCGTAAAGCCGGGGCTGATCTGCGCGGCGCTGTAGCGGTTCCAGCCGATGCCGGCGGGGTTGGTGTGCAGCGTGGTGGCGTCTACGCCGATGGCCGTCATGCTGCCGCCGGTACCCGCAAAGCGCGCGCTGCCCATGGGGGAAGTGAGACCGAAGCGCAGGGCATCCTGCACGCGAACGGGCAAGCTGCGGGGCGTTATCTGGGCGCGGACGCCGGTGCAGAGAAAAGTAATAAAGAGCAGGGAGGTTAGCAGGAATCTGGTCATGGCAGGAAACGGGGATGTTATTCTTAAATGATAAGGTCTTTGCGGGTACACGGGTTCACCCACAGACTTGTATTAGCACGAATGATAAGATGATTTTAACGGCTTTATCCCCTTCGATCCGGCTATTTACGGGGTAACGGGCATTTTTTTCCCGGTCCGGTCGTGTGGACGGGGTGGGTTTAGCGCCTGCCGGCCCCGGCGGTAGCAGCAGGGTTAACCCGTTTTTTAAAACCCGGGCCCGGGGTTGTATACCCTGCTCCTCAAAGAGTCCTCTTGCCTGCACCTGCGTTCGCGCCAAGAAAAGCACCCTCGAAACAGTCAAAAAGTCAGGAAAAAATGACTGGAACGGCTTTTGCCTACCCGTTCCCCGGTTAATCTCCCCATCCCACTAAATAAATTACACCATGCAAAAAGGAAATATATCGGTACAAACCGAGAACATCTTTCCCATAATCAAGAAATTCCTTTACTCCGACCAGGAGATCTTTCTGCGCGAGCTGGTATCCAACGCCGTTGACGCCACGAGTAAACTTCAGACCCTGGCCCGCAAGGGAGAGGTGACGGGTGAAGTAGGAGAGACGACGATCGACATCATGATCGATGCCGAAGCGAAAACCCTGACCATCCGCGACCGGGGCATCGGCATGACGAAAGAGGAAGTGGAAAAATACCTCAATCAGGTAGCCCTTTCCTCCGCTCAGGACTTCGTGGATAAATATAAAGACGAAGCCAGCATCATCGGCCACTTCGGCCTCGGTTTCTACTCTGCCTTTATGGTAGCCGACAAGGTGGAAGTGGTGACCCGGAGCTATAAGGACGACGCCGAATCCGTGCGTTGGATCTGCGAAGGCGACCCCAGCTACGAGATCGGCGAAGGCGACCGCGACTTCCGCGGCACTGACATCATCCTCCACATTTCCGAAGACAGCGTGCAGTACCTCGAAGAAGCGGAGATCGAAGGTCTGCTGAACAAGTACGCCCGCTTCCTGCCCGTCCCCATTCGCTTCGGCACCAAGACCGAGACGACTTACGAAGACTCCGACGTAGCCGTCATCGAAGGCGAAGAGAAGCCCGAGCAGGTGAAAGTCGAGACCGAAGTCGACAACATCGTCAACAATACCGATCCCCTCTGGAAAAAGAACCCCGCCGACCTGACGGACGACGACTATAAGGATTTCTACCGCGAGCTCTACCCCATGGGCCAGCCGCCGATGTTCTGGATCCATCTCAACATCGATTTTCCGTTCAACCTCACGGGCATTCTCTATTTCCCCAAGGTTTCCGGCGGGCTCGAGCTGCAGCGCAACAAAATTCAGCTGTACAGCAACCAGGTGTACGTCACCGATGACGTGAAGGAGATCGTTCCCGAATTCCTTACCCTGCTGCACGGCGTGATCGACAGTCCGGACATTCCGCTGAACGTCTCCCGCTCCTACCTGCAGGCGGACACCAACGTGAAAAAGATCACCGGCTACATTACCAAAAAGGTGGGCGATAAACTGAAGAGCCTCTTCAACGAAAGCCGCGAAGACTACGAAGCGAAGTGGGCCGACCTCGGCGTGTTCGTGAAGTACGGCATGATCTCGGAAGACAAGTTCTACGATAAGGCAACCAAGTTCGTCCTGCTCGAAAATACCGCCGGGGCGAAGTTCACGCTGGAGGAGTACAAAGAGCGCATCAAGGAAAACCAGACCGACAAGCACGACCGCATCGTCGGCATCTACACCGCCGATGAAGAAAAGCAGCACACGCTCGTTGCCGGAGCGGTGGCCCGGGGCTACGACGTGCTGAAGCTGGAGCACGCCATCGATGCGCCCTTCATCCAGAGCCTGGAGCAGAAGGAAGGGATGACCTTTGTCCGCGTCGATTCGGCCACGCCCGACCAGCTCGTTCAGAAAGACGAAGAGAAGGAACTACTGCTTAGCGAAGAAGAGCAGCAGACCGTTAAGGAACTCTTCACCGCCGTTGTTGCCGAAAAGGGCCAGGTGGAACTGAAACCGCTCGATACGACCGATGCACCCGTGCAGATCGTCCGTCCCGAATTTATGCGCCGCATGAAGGAGATGCAGCAGTTGCAGGGTATGGACACCAGCATGTTCCCCGATATGTACAACGTGATCGTGAACGCCAATAACCCCGTGGTGAAGCAGCAGATCCTGAGCCAGGAAGACCAAAGTAAGCGAAACGAAAATGCCACCCACCTTTATCAACTCGCGCTGCTGAGCCAGCAGATGCTGAGCGGAGCGGAACTGAAAGCTTTCGTAGATCGATCGATGAAAATGATGAAGTAACTTCCGGTTTTTGTCACCCGCTGACTTCTCACTGTTACAATAAGGCCACGATCAGTTCTGATCGTGGCCTTTGTCTTTTACCATATCGAAGCAGCACCCGCCTCCTGGCTACATTAAATTGATCAAAAAAAAAATTTGCCCTCCGCCCAATTTCTTTTCCAAAGAAACCATTTATGCCAAATTCTTCGATGTGCATTCGTTTATTGAATTTCCGGTTGCAAGTCATACTATATTTGGCAAAATAGCCTAAACCCGTTATAAGTTAGTAAATGGTAAATTTTTATAATAAGCAGCATGATTTTCCATCGTATCCAATTTCCATATACATACTATTTTTTCGAACCGCATCGTAAATTATAATCGGGTTTTGCCAAACTTATCTTTCACGATTCCGTTATTGTAACAGTTGTCAGGCCAACAATTGTATTTTTTTTGTAGATTTGCTGCTATATAACCTGATGGCTAAGATTTGAACCGTTACTTTTTGAAAGATTTTTAGTCTTAAAATTAAGCAACGATGGATTTGGTTCTGAGAAAATAACAGCACTAAATCTAACTTGAAGTTTATTCGGATTTTTTACAAATTACCTCTAGTTATATAAGAATCGGTTTTTCTATTAACAACACTTTGAACAATTTTTTGACAACACTTTTGAGCGGCACCGTTATTAAACGGTGCCGCTATTTTTTTTGGTCGTTTCCGGCTTTGCGCTTGATATACTTGCGACCCGTTGGCTGTATATTAACCACATGAAAAATCCTCCGTTCGTTGCCCTTGCGCTCTGTCTTTTTGCTTGTACAGACCCCGCTCCCGCTGAATCCGTTACCGAAACAATGACCGATATATCCGTAGACGTAGCGTCCGTTACGCCCGATTCTCTGCTCCGCCACGTCGTCCTCTTTTCTTTTAAAGAAGACAGCTACCCCGCCGGCGTTAAAACGGTGGAAGACGCCTTTGCCGCCCTGCCGGGTCAAATCTCCGAGATATACGATTATGAATGGGGGACCAATAACAGCCCCGAGGGCCTCGATAAAGGCTACACCCATTTGTTTTTTGTCACGTTTAAATCCGAAGCCGACCGCGCCGTTTACCTGCCGCACCCCGCCCACCTTGCTTTTGTTGAAGTGCTTAAACCGCACCTCAGGGAGGTACTGGTCGTTGATTACTGGACGCAATAGCCGCCGAACGTACAGCGGACCGGCCCCGTTTAAACACTAAAACCAATCATGTCAAGAGGTTTCGTCAAAGAATCGGATCAGGAGGAATTGCCCCGCATACCGGAGCGTGCACCCCTGCCTGAGGGTACGGTCAACTACGTCACCCCGGCCGGATTCACCGCCCTGGAACGGGAGCGGGACGACCTGGAAGCGGAGAAAAACCGCCTGCCTACCGACAACGAAGCCGAGCACCGTCGCTCCGCCACCGTCATCGACGGTAAGCTCGCTCTGCTCCGGAATCGCATCGTCACCGCCCGCATCATCAGGCCCGAAGCGCAACCGCCCGAAGAAGTACGGTTCGGAGCCCGGGTAAAGATCCGCTTCCGGGACAACGATATGGTCCGCGATTTCCAGATCGTCGGCGTCGACGAAGCAAACGTGAAAGCAGGTAAAATCGCATTTACCGCTCCCCTCGCCAAAGCGATCACCGGGTTGTGGGCTAACGAAACGGCCGACTTCCGGATGGGTGGGGAAGTGCGGAAACTGGAAGTGCTGGAAATTATTTATGCTTAGGGAAGACAATTTGCTATCCCATTTACTTTGAAACGAGTGATCGTGATGCTGATCCGTGCGGAGCGACGAAAGCATAATGACAACTCAGATTTAGTTGCGCTGCCGGAGCCCAACGCAACGGGCGCCGATTGTGACAAGCGGAGGAAATTTCTTTGTTATTTTTCGGTTGCTGTTAATTCCGAAATAGCAATCAGCCGTAGCCGGTCGTCGCTTCCGGGAAAATCGGATTTGTACTTGATCAGATTCGTTCCCAGTACCCACGGGGTTACGAAAATACCGGGAACGGACCACCAGCCGGCTCCGGCGGTTACGAGGGAAGCCCGCCACAAGGCATCCCTGGCGCAGTCCCGACAGCAAATAATTTCTTCTTCCTCAACCCGCACACGGGTGATGAAACTGACCGCCGATTTGACGTAAACGCCGACGATGTCACCGGATTTTTCGCAACGGGGACACTTTGATCCTTTGAGTTCGGCGAGCTTCTCCTGAATACTCTCTTCGCTTAGGCAAGATTCCTGGTTTTCAGGGCCGCCGATCTGCTCGGCCAGCAAACCTCTTTCCCTGAGCTCCGCGAGCATGATCAGGGCCATCTCCGGCAACAGGTCTTTGAAGTACTTGCGGTATTCAACTTCCAGAACGCCGTCCGACATATCCTTAAGCCGCCGCTGATATTTTTTCTCGTTGTAAGTCACGGGATGAAAAGTAGGCTATTTATTCGTTTACTGCGCACCAGGGTTATCCATCCGGTACTTAGCGTATTTCATTCCCTGGGTGGCGGTAGCCATATAGAATTTGCGCTTGCGCCAATCCTTGTTCTTCTCGGCTAGTTGATGAGCTTGCAGGCAGTAAGCGATCGCACGGTTCAGGTTCTCCTCAACGCGTACGCCCGTAGAAAGACGATTGGCGTTGTTGAGCAAGGACTCTACATAAATGCGCAGATTTTCGTGCGACGGGTGAAAGCCGTGAGCACTTTCCCAGTAATCGGCTTTCTGGCCATATTTGTCCAGTTGGCGGTAGTTGGCCAGATTTTTGACGGAGCATGCGGTAGGGGGAACTCCTTCCACCATGGCGGCATAACGCTTCTCAGCGAAGAAGCGCTTTAGGGAGATTGGTTTCTCCGTGAACTGCCAGCGCGGATCGGCCGGCAGGTGGCGGTCGGCGAATGCGGCGGGGTCGGTAAAGATCATTTTCTCATTATAGCCGGCTACGTAGCGGAGTTTTCCCTTCGAGTCATCAACCGTTCCACTGGCCCAGGTGAGGTCCAGCAATCGGGGTTCATCATCGATGAAAACGACGTTCCAGGCATGGTTTGGCAGGGAGGGTAGCCGGCCCGGGCGGGTGCTCAATCCTTTGGAGTAACCATCGATCACGTAACACTCGATACCGGCCGTTACGCACATTGACCGGAAAAGCTTGGAATAGTCGCTACATACGCCCCGTTTGTTGCGAAGGATATCATCGTTGGGTACCACGCTTCCACGCTGAAACATCTTCACGTCGTAGGTGATATTGTCGGTGATCCAGTACGCCATGGCAAGCACCTTTTGCTCGTCGTCGTTCAGCCCTTTGGTCAGGCAATCGACCAGGGCGGGCAGTCCTTTATTGCCAGTTGCGCTGCAGTTCTTCGCCTGCTTCTTCAGCAACTCTCCGCTGACGGATTGGGCCGTCAGGCCGGTACACAGGAGGATCAATATAAACCCGGTCAGTCGTCGCATTTCGGAAGGTGCTTGAGTTCCCGAATACAACGATTTTACCTAACCTAAAGATGTGTCCGGTACCATATCGTTCATTTACCAACGCTTACCCCGGAAATTGATCGCCATCAAAAATACCGTACTTAAAATTGGCCTCTTTCTCAAACTTACAGTTCCGAAAAAGGACGTCGTCAGGCTTTTTCACCAAGCATCGAATCTTGTTGCTACGTACTTACAAACAGCGCATCCCGCTTAAAACTCCGGTTCTCCCCGTAGCCGACGTACCCCAGCTGATTGGTCAGCATTTTCGTACCCGCAAGCTCGAATTCCGCTACGTTGCGGTGGCTGTGTCCGTAGATCCAGGCGTCGATTTCACCGGCTTCGATCACGCTGGTTTTATCGATGCAGAAGGCCGGATTTAAAATAGTACCCCGGAAAGACACGGCATTGCACTCCGCGGCGGGCAGGTGGTGGGTGACCACGGCCTTGGGGCCGGGTCCGGAGATCTCCGCCGCCAGAAATGCCCAGCATTCGTCGTGGACCGCGTTAAAAGCGGCGGGCGTGAATCGGCGGCCTTTAAATTTGATCACCCTGAAATCGTACAGTTTCCGCTCAATCTCCCGCACGTTGCGATCAATGCGGGACCACATGGTGGAGAAGATTAATTGCACCCCCTCGTATTCTTCGGTGCGGTTGTTGAGCAGCACGACGTTGTCGCGCAGTTCTTCACGAAAGCTGAGTGGCTGGTGGCCGATATCGTAATCTCCGTAGTACTCATGGTTACCGGGGATCACGTAGGTTCGTTCAAAATTATCGGCGCAGAAATCCCAGAACTTCAGCCTGCCGAAGCCGTCGCCGAGGTAGTGGGTATCGCCGGCAATCACCAGCACGTCGCCCGTAGGAATAATAGGCCTTGCGGCAATCCAGTTTTGATTGTCTTTGAATTCGAGGTGGAGATCGGAAACGTACTGCAGTTTCATGATGGGATAACGTTTTGGGCGCGGCCGCGGGTGCAAAGGGGCAGAATCAAGGAGCAGGGTGGGTAGTCCGTGTTAATAATTATCCCACCGCGCCCGCTTGCCCCGCAGATCGATGTGTACGACCTGCGTGCCCGGATAGCGCCCGATACCGCCCCGATTGGCAATCAGGGTCTTTTCGCAAATGGCCAGCACAATTTCTTTATCGACCGAATTTTGTTTCCCGTCTCCGTTGATGTCATCGATCACCAGGTCGAGCGCATCCCCGGAGATGTGACGACTGACCGGAGCACCCCCCACCGCCTCGTTGAGTACGGGGTGGCGGTACCCGTAATTGACGTGAAAGCCGTTTTCGTTCCAGCCGCCCTCCCGCAGCATCGTACGTAACTCGATGACTTTATAAAGAATCTCCGGATCGATCCCCCAGTACAGCGGAGCTGCCGACCACCAGAAACCCGACAGGGTTTCGGAATCCCTTGCAAACAGATCAAGGACGCGCAGGTGGCCGGCGACCTTGCGATAGAGGTCTTTTTTGCGGATTATGAAAAATTTTCGGGGAGAAAGCCGCTTGAATTTAGGGGTGGTGATGCCCGCTCTTTCCAGGAAGGCATCCGGCAATTCGTTTTGGCTGATGGCGGGAAACTTAGTCAAAATTTCGTTGACGCTCTTCCGCGTGTTAATATCCTGATTGCCGAATACGAAAGCACCGGCGGCTTCTTCAAGATGTATACGCGCCGCCGGTACCATGTACCCACCGATGATCACCAGTATCGCTATCACCGTAAGCTTGAGAATTAATTTCATGGGTTGATGTATTCTACGTCAAAGCTAAGGCCCCACATGACGGATTCCCTGTGAATGAAACGCTAATGCACCGTATTTTCAGGTAAGACCTTGACGGACAAGCCTACGGCCGTAGGCTACCCGACCACAATGAGCGTTAGCGGAACCGGGCGTGGTGTTGCCCGCAATCCCCCTCCGCAGGAACCTTTCTCCGCATCCCGCGGTCCCGCCTCCGAAACGTTGAAAAAAGCCGCAACTTTTATTGCTTCCCACTCCCTTGGTATTTACGTATTTTTGCCCCCGAATTCAACGTCGTTGAACCCTACGATACGACAGACCAACGAACCAAAAGACTAAAGAACTAAAGTATGTCCACCTTCGCCGACTTCAAAAAGCTAACCGCCCACGCCAAGGATTACGGCTTCGTATTTCAGAGCTCCGAAATTTATGACGGTCTCAGCGCCGCCTACGATTACGGGCCCCTCGGCGTACTACTGAAGAACAATCTGAAGGAGTACTGGTGGCGCTCGATGGTGCAACTGAACGACAACATCGTAGGCCTCGACGCCTCGATCTTCATGCACCCAAAGACCTGGAAAGCCTCCGGTCACGTCGATGCTTTCAACGATCCGCTGGTCGACAATAAGATCAGCAATAAACGCTACCGCGCCGACGTGTTGATCGAAGATCACGTAGCCAAGGTCGAGGGCAAGCTGAACAAAGAGATCGCAAAAGCGAAAAAACGCTTTGGTGACGCCTTCGACGAAGCCGAGTTCCGCGCCACCAACGGCAACGTGAAGCGCTATCAGGGCCAGATGGACGGGATCAGTAAGCGCCTCGCTACCGCGATGACGGACGGCAATATGGAGGAACTGCGGCAAATACTCGTCGACCTGGAGATCAAAGACCCGGAGAGCGGTGCGGCGGACTGGACGGACGTGCGCCAGTTCAACCTGATGTTTTCTACCCAGCTCGGCAACATCGCCGGCGAGGAAGGGAAGCTGTACCTGCGCCCGGAAACCGCCCAGGGTATCTTCGTCAACTTCCTGAACGTGCAGAAGAGCACGCGCCAGAAGCTGCCCTTCGGTATCGCCCAGATCGGTAAGGCGTTCCGCAACGAGATCGTCGCCCGCCAGTTCATCTTCCGCATGCGGGAGTTTGAGCAGATGGAGATGCAGTTCTTCATCAAGCCCGGCACCCAGAAAGACTGGTACAATAAGTGGAAAGAGACCCGTATGAAGTGGCACCGCGCCCTCGGCCACCCCGCCGACAAACTGCGCTTCCACGACCACGACAACCTGGCGCACTACGCCGACGCGGCCGTTGATATCCAGTTCGATTTTCCCTTCGGTTTCAAGGAACTCGAAGGCATCCACAGCCGCACCGACTTTGACCTCGGCGCGCACATGGAACTTTCGGGCAAGAAGATGACGTACCACGACCCCGAGACCAAGGAGCACTACGTTCCTTTCGTCCTGGAAACGTCGATCGGTGCCGACCGCCTCTTCCTGGCCACCATGAGTCACGCCCTGCAAACGGAACCGGTGCCCGGATCGACGAAAGAGAACGACTACCGCGACGTGATGAAACTGCACCCGGCGATCGCCCCGATCAAGGCCGCCATCATGCCCCTGAAGCGCAATAAGCCGGAGATCGTGGAGGTGGCCCGTAGTATTTTCAACGATCTCCGTTTCCGCTTCGACTGCCAGTACGACGACACCGGCGCGATCGGTAAACTCTACCGCCGGCAGGATGCCGTGGGTACGCCCTTCTGCGTTACCGTTGATTTCGACACCATCGAGGAAGGCGAGAACAAAGGCACCGTCACCGTCCGTGATCGCGACACGCTGGAGCAGACGCGGGTTAAGATCGAGGACCTGGCGGCCTTCATCGGCCCCAAGGTGGATATGGCTAATCTGCTGGCGGCCGCCGAATAAGAGCCGTCGCAAGTTCATGCTCCCAAACACAAAAAAGGCTACCGCAAAATTAAGTGCGGTAGCCTTTTTTGTGGGTGGTAGAGCTAAGGGATTCCGGGGGGATTCCGTACGATGAACGGTAAAAACGTTACACGTTGCTTTGCTGTCAAAACCAGAGCTTACTCCAGGCGGAAGGAAACCGGCACCCGTACCTCCCCTCTCGGCAGGGAGCCGTCGTGCCAGCGGTGTCCGTCAATATCCATGCCGCGCAGCACATCGAGTACGGCCAGCCCCGCGGTGGAGGAACTGCCCCGCAGGTGGTGCACCAGCATATTAGTGCCCAGGCGGCCGGAGCCGTCTACGTCAAAACTAACGACGAAGGAGCCGTTGAAGCACTTGCGGTCGCGGGCCCAGACTTCTTCCTGAAAAGTTTTCGCCAGGGCGTCTTCGAGACCGGAGCGGAACAGATCGGTGGTTTCGATGTGGGTACCGCCGAACATGTCGAGGCGATAGTCCTGATTGTGGCCGGCTACGTCGGGGTCGATCTCTACGCGAAAGCAGGGCGTGTCGCTGCCGGTGTAAAAGGCATCATCGCCCGCGTCGCGGAAATTGGGTACATCGGCACGGTGAAGATCAGCGACGATCTCGTCGAAGAAGTCCTGATCGGGAAAGAACTGTTTATCGGACAGATCCATACCGCGCAGAGCGCGTGCGCCCTTCACGTCGGCGGCATCGTAATTGGCCACGGGAACCGCGTTGGCGGTAGGGATACGGAAATCGTAGAACGTGCTGAGACCAAAAGCCATTACGGCAAGAAATATACCGACGAAAGCGTAGGGAGAGTTAAAGCCGAGGTTTTTCATGTGGGGAAATGTGCGGGTTAAGGAAAAGAATGTTGGGCAAAATGGGTAAATTTCAACAGGAAAGACATCACGCCTTCTTTAACGCCCTATAAATGAGTTTTGGTTTTCTTTGGGCCGGGTTAATTTTAACATTAACAGTTGTTACCCGATTCAGAAGGAAAAGAGGATAATCTTTTTTACTGCCTGCGCCTTCATTCTCTCTTCGCATCCCGCGGCCGCGCCCTGAATCATCAGACGGTTAGCAACATATACCATCCGGTAGTTTCCGAACGACTGCTTGTTACCAACTACCTGACTTACCGTCTGCTTGGCTTATCTTTCCCCCCATGGAAACCACCGAACTCCTGAAACGTGTACGCCGCATCGAGATCAAGACCAAGGGTCTTAGCCGGCAGATCTTCAGCGGCGAGTACCAAAGCGCCTTCAAGGGCCGGGGCATGTCGTTTAGCGAAGTACGCGGCTACCAGTACGGCGACGACGTGCGCAACATCGATTGGAACGTGACCGCCCGCAGCAACGAACCCTACGTGAAGGTGTTCGAGGAGGAGCGTGAACTGACCGTGATGCTGCTGGTTGACATCAGCAAATCGAGCTTCTTCGGTACCACGAAACAACTAAAAAACGAGCTGATCACCGAGATCTGCGCCGTGCTCGCTTTTTCGGCCACCAACAACAACGATAAGGTGGGATTGCTGCTCTTCAGCGACAGGATCGAGAAGTTCCTGCCTCCCAAGAAGGGCCGGGGCCACATTCTGCGCATCATCCGGGAGCTGCTGGATACCCGCCCGAAGGGCACGGGCACAGACATCGGCATGGCCCTGACCTACTTTACCAACATGGTCAAAAAACGCAGCATCTGTTTTCTCCTTTCCGACTTTCTGGCCGACGGCTACGAGAAACCGCTGCGCCTGGCCGCCCGCCGACACGACCTGATCGGGATGCACCTGTATGATCCCCGCGAGCGAGACCTGCCCGCCGTGGGCCTCATCCACGCCCGCGACGCCGAAACCGGCCGGATGCAGTGGGTCGATACCGACAGCCGCCGCGTCCGCAAGCACTACGCCGACTGGTACGAGAAGAACCTCGATTACTATAAGAACTCCTTTCAGAAATCGGGCGCGGACAGCATGAGCGTGGAGACGACAGAAGACTATACGAAAGCGCTGTTGCGATTTTTCAAGGGGCGGTAGTTCCGCCCGCCCGGATCTTTACGCAGTCTGGCTCGTCGGCCGCTCGGGTAAGTCATTATCGGAGCAGAAGACCGATCAAACGCCCGGCCTGTATCCGCTCGTCCGACGGGTCAGCCCAAGCCGGAAAGCCGCTCCCGCACAGCCGCCCAGCCCGCCGGGAAAAAGAACGCTTTGAACAGGCGAATATCCGTTCCTTCCGCCTGGGTTACAACGAGGCTTCCCGCACTCTCCTCCACTCCCGTAATTTCGAACAGCGGAACATATTTCGACGTAAAGAAACCGCTCTTCGACTCCAGGCCGACGTCGTCCAGCCGGACGTAAAAAAGATTATTCACCAGCAGCCACAGAAAGACCGGAACCAGCAACGTATTGGCCGCACCGAGGGTGTTGCCGGTCACCATGCCGTAAATACCCAGCACGGGCAGAGCGATGAAACTCAGGGCAACGACGAAAAAAGTAAGGTTGCGCATCGGGTGCAAATAGCCGGCCACGTAATCACTGTACAAGCGGTAAACTTCGAGGGCAAACATCAGCAGCACCGCTACCGAGCAAGCCGCCAGAAAACCAAGCAGCATGGAAGGAAACCGTCCCTCCAGGAACTGGGAGGCGTAAATGACACCGATAACCACCACGAGGGAACTGATCCAGCCGATCGTTTTATAGGGAGCGGGCTTTTTCTTTTGGGGGGGAGAGTTGGTGATAATTGACGAATTAAACGTTGCAAATGTTGATTCCTTCAGCCAGTGCCTTGAGCTTATCGTCGTAAGTGGGGACGAACTCCTGCGCTACGAAGCCGGTGAAACCAGTTTCATGGATAGCGCGAATGATGGCCGGATAGTTCAGTTCCTGACTGTCGTTGATCTCGTTGCGGCCGGGTACACCGCCGGTGTGGTAGTGACCGATGTACTTATGGTACTTCTTGATGGTATCGATCACGTCGCCTTCCATGATCTGCATGTGGTAAATGTCGTAGAGCAGTTGGAAATTCGGCGAGCCGATCATCTCGGCCAGGGCGGCACCCCAGGGCGTTTTGTCGCACATATAATCAGGATGATTCACCTTACTGTTCAGCAGTTCCATCTGCAGGGTAACGCCGGCTTCCTCGGCCAGTTTCACGGTGGGTCGCAGGCCGATGGCGCAGTTCATCATGCCGTCGAGGTCGGAGAGGCGGCGGCGGTTGCCACTCATCACAATCACATTTTTTACGCCGTGGTCAGCGGCGTCATGAATCACTTTTTTGTACTGCTCCCGCAGCGTGTCGTGGTTCTTCGGGTCGTTCCAACCCTCCTCGATGCTGAAGTCTTTGTGGGTGCCCATGGCGCAGGTCATGCCATACTTCTTCAGGGTGGGCCAGTCGTCTACGGTCAGCAGTTCGATGCTCGTCAGGCCGATGTCCTGGCCGCGCTCGCAGAGTTCCTCCAGCGGGATGTCGTTGTAGCACCACTTGCAGGTGCTGTGGTTGGTCTTGTATTCGGCCCCGGCCAGCTTATCGGCGGCTTCCGTGGCGCCGATGGCATTGCTGAGGGAGGCGGCACCGATGCTGAGGGCGGCGGATTTGATGGCTTTGCGGCGGGTCATGATCTTGCGGTTTAGTGGTACGACGGCCAAGATACGGATTGGGGAGGAGAATGTTTTTTGGGCGCGGGCGCGGGTTGCGAAGTAGGCGCTTTTGAAGTTCATCCTCTCTTAAACTCAAACACCGTAATCTCCGGCCGCACGTTAAACCGCACCGGCCACGAATGCCCCAGCGCCCGGTTAATGTACAACTGCCGCCCGTCTCCCAGATCATATTCCCCGGCGATGAGGTTCCGGTTTTTGGTGGCCAGTACCGGTGGATCAAGAAACGGTGGCTTGCACTGCCCACCGTGCGTATGCCCGGCCAGGATCCACCCTTCGTAGCCGTTCCATACGTCGAGATCACAGACGTCGGGGTTATGGCAAAGTAGGAGGTTGGCGTCGGCAGGGTCGTATTCCCCGGTGACGACCTCGGGGTCGAAGTTAGTGCCGTACAGATCATCCATACCCGCTACGGTCAGTCCGGCAATCCTGGTAGCTTCGTTCCGCAATACTACAATGTCCGCCCCGGTCAGCACCGCACAGATCTGGTCGGCAACTTCGGGTTCGAGCCAATTCTTTCCGTAGTCATGGTTACCCAGAACGGCGGCGGTACCCAACCGGCCCCGCACGGCGTGCTGCATCACGTCGCGCAGCTGGCCGATCTGCTCCGGGCCGTCGTAGGTTACGTAGTCGCCGGTATAAACTACGATGTCCGGATTTAAGGCCCGCGCCCGTTGAAAACTGGCAATCACAAAATTAGGATTCCAGCGGTTGCCGATGTGGATGTCGCTGATCTGCATCAGCGTCTTGCCCACCAGCCCGAGCGGCAGGTTACGGATCGGTAGTTTCCGGTGAACGAATTCCAGCCAGTAAGGCTCTACCCGCCAGGTGTAGAGGCCGGCAAGCAGACCGAGTCCCATGAGTTGTTTGGAGGTGTTCAGGAATTTGCGGCGCTTCATAAATTTACATTAAGTACTTTACTTATCAAAGAACTATGAATAAACACTTGTTTCCCGTTTAAATTGTTACCCGTTCATAATTAATTGATGATTTATGGATAGCGACCCTGTACTATGGTTCTTGTGAGCGCAAAAAAAATCGATTCTGGATAACATAATAGCTGTCTGGTATTATACTATTTGCCTTACGTCAGGGTTCAGGGCGGGACGATCAGACCACGAATAGCATTACTTTATTTTTAAGATATGGTGAATGACCCGTGGAGTTCTTAACTACCGGGCTTTCTGCCTGATGGCGTCCCGTCTTTACTCCGCTAAAGTCTTTTCCCCGCCGTAACTTTGAGCGCTCAAAGCGCGTTAGTTACCCACACGTAATCAATCTCTTATGTTCCCCACCTACGACGTAATCGTTGTCGGCGCCGGCCACGCCGGTTGCGAGGCCGCCGTCGCCGCCGCCAATCTCGGCGCGAAGGTCATGCTCGCCACCATGAACATGCAGACCATCGCCCAGATGAGTTGTAACCCCGCCATGGGGGGTGTGGGCAAGGGGCAGATCGTGCGCGAGATCGACGCCCTCGGCGGCTACTCGGGCATCATCACCGACGAGACGATGGTGCAGTTCCGGCTGCTGAACAAGAGCAAGGGCCCCGCCATGTGGAGCCCGCGCGCGCAGTCTGACCGGATGGCCTTCGCCCTGCTCTGGCGGGAAAAGCTGGAGGCCCACCCCAACATCGACTTCTGGCAGGAAATGGTGACCGGCATCGTAATCAAGAACGGTCGGGCGTGCGGTGTACACACCGGCCTCGGTATCGAGATTCCCGGTAAGGCGGTGGTACTGACCAATGGTACTTTCCTTAACGGCACCATCCACATCGGCGAAAAGCAGTTCGGCGGCGGGCGCGCGGGTGAACGCGCCGCTACCGGCATCACGGCCCAACTACAGGAACTCGGTTTCGAAGCCGGCCGCATGAAGACCGGCACGCCGGCGCGCCTCGACGGGCGGAGCCTGGACTGGTCGAAGATGGAAGAACAGCCGGGCGACGAAAATCCCGGCCGTTTCAGCTACACCGATACCCCGCCGCTGACGGATCAGATGCCCTGCCACATCACCTACACCAGCAAGGCCGTACACGACACCCTGCGCGAGGGCTTCGACCGCAGCCCGATGTTCAACGGTCGTATCCGCGGCCTGGGGCCGCGCTATTGCCCGAGCATCGAGGACAAGATCGACCGCTTCGCCGGCCGCGACGCCCACCAACTCTTCGTAGAGCCGGAAGGGCGCAACACCTGCGAGATCTACGTCAACGGTTTCAGCTCCAGCCTGCCGGAAGACGTACAGTATAAGGCCCTGCGCAAGATCGTCGGTTTCGAGAACGCAAAGATGTTCCGGCCCGGCTACGCCATTGAGTACGACTTTTTCCCGCCCACTCAACTCAGCGCCTCGCTGGAGACCCGCCTGGTGCCCCGGCTGTTCTTCGCCGGGCAGATCAACGGGACGACGGGCTACGAAGAGGCCGGCTGTCAGGGTTTGATCGCGGGGATGAACGCCGCGCTCGCCGTACAGGAACGGGAAGCCCTCGTGCTCAAGCGCAGCGAAGCCTACATTGGCGTGCTCATCGATGACCTGATCAATAAGGGCACCGACGAGCCCTACCGGATGTTCACCAGCCGCGCCGAATACCGCATTCTGCTGCGGCAGGACGACGCCGATCTGCGCCTCAGCCCCATCGCCGACGCGCTCGGTGTGCGCGGTATGGACGAGCGCATGGCCCGCGTCGACGAAAAACGAGGCGGGGTGGAAGCCATCCACCGCGAGCTCCGCAACCTCAGCGTGACGCCCGACCAGCTCAATGGCTTCCTGGAAGCCAACAACCAGACGCCGCTCAAGCAGGGCGTGAAGTTGCTTTCCGTGCTCACGCGCCCGGGCATCTCCCTGCCCGCGCTGACCGAAGTGGTCCCCGCCCTCAACGCCTACCTCGGCAGCTATGACGAGGAAACCATCAACCTCGCCGAGGTAACCATCAAATACGAAGGCTACATCGAGCGGGAACGGGCGGCGGTGGAGAAGACGAGCCGGCTGGAAGGTATCAAGCTGCACGCCAACTTCGACTACGCTTCCATCACGAGTCTCAGCATGGAGGCGCGGCAGAAGCTGGATGAGTTGAAGCCGCGGACGATCGGGCAGGCTAGTCGGATTTCGGGGGTTAGCCCGGCGGATGTGAGTGTGTTGCTGGTGCACCTCGGGCGATAGCTCTGGCGCGAAGCTGCCTCCGGCAGCGAGCACTATAAAAGCTGATGAGAGGTATAAAGTACACGACTGATCATCATCGTGAGGGTTGGCGCGAAGCTGTCTCCGACAGCGAGCTTATTATTGAGGATGGTTTTTCTTAAAGGTAGTTATTGAATATTTCAGTATATTCATTTGCCTTCTAACGAAACGATTGCTCGCTGCCGGAAGCAGCTTCGCGCCAACTTGTTATACTAATATCATGCACCATAACAGGCTAAATACTGATCCGGTACACATAACCTACCGACTAGACGGAAGTATTCCGCAGGCAAAGCTGACCCTACTAAAAGATGGCTATAAAGTGGCTAAAGTCTAGTTAGGTAAGCGGTTTCCTTTTAAAGCGCAAAAGCCGGATAGTCCTCTCTATAAGTCGTTTCGGTCAGCGGCTGATAAATTGGAGGAATCTCACTTTGAGATGTACGAGCAGTTGGTGCATGATCGAAGTGAAGGGCCGAAGTTTCTATCTAATCCAGCTAGTCAGAAGATCATCATTGACTCTTGGAAATATATCGCTAAGACATTGAATATATCAATCTACATCGTTTGTGTGATGTCAAACCATGTACATGTTATTCTGAGAGGGAATGATAGAGACTGTGATATTGATCTGGAAGAACTCATGTTGAGTCATAAAAAATTTACCGCTACTCAGATTAATAAGACAGACAACAAGAAGGGACGAAGGGTATGGGCTAAAGATTTTTTTGATCGTGCTATTCGGAAGGGTAGCTTTACGACGGTATTCTGGTATGTATTAAAAAACCCGGTATTGGCTGGGATCGTAAATAATCCATTTGAGTATAACGGTACGTGGTTTGATACGCGAATGGAACAAAAATACGTAACACCTTACCGTCATAATTGGTCGTGAAATTGATTTGAAGTTGCCTCCGGTAGTAAGCATATGCTTGCTGCCGGAGGCAGCTTCGCGCCAACTTTACCCCAACCGCTCCACCAAATCCTTCATCACCCCCCGCAATTTCGGCTCCACCGCCTGCACCGTCGCAATCACGTCCGCTACCGTCGTCGGCTGGATCTCCGCGATGGGGTAGCACTTATTGGAGACGACGGAGACCACGAAAACGGGCAGCCCGCAGTGGCGGGCAACGAGCACTTCGGGGACGGTGGACATCCCGATACAGTCGGCACCGATCACGTGGGCCATGTGGTATTCGGCGGGTGTTTCTAGGTTGGGGCCGGGCAGGGCGAGGTAGACGCCTTCATGAGCTTTGAGGCCGTGGGCTTCGGCGCGGGTGATGGCCCAGGCGTTGAGTTCCCGGTCGTAGGCGTGCAGCATGTCGGGGAAGCGGGGGCCGAGGCGCGGATCGTTGGGGCCACGCAGCGGGTTGTCGGGCTGCATATTGATGTGATCGCGCAAGAAGATCAGGTCGCCTGCGTCGATGTCGCCGTTGACCGAGCCGCTGGCGTTGGAGATGATCAGGTGCTCGATGCCCAGCGCGTGGAGAACGCGGACGGGGAATGTAAGCTCCTGCATCGAATAGCCCTCGTAGTAATGCAAACGGCCGGCCATGGCTACTACGGGCACGCCGTGCAGGGTTCCCAGAATAAGTTTACCCCGGTGTGAATCAACGGTAGCGGCGCAGAAATAGGGCAACAGACCGTAGACGAATTCACGCTCCACCACGATGTCCTCCGTCATTGAGCTCAGGCCGGTACCAAGGATGATGCCGAGCTTGGGCTGCGTGGTGGCGCGCTGGCGGATGAAGGCTACGGTTTCCTGGATCTGATCGAAAAGCATGGGGTGGTATTTTGGTCTATTTATTCGTTGGGCTATTGGGTTGCCGCATATTGCAGACAGCGCATTATTATCGTACGGGATAGATTTAACGTTCTGGGCGGGGCCGCAGGTTCAAAGTAGCAGACTAAAGAGCAGTGCTAAAACTGCCCCTCTAGTCGCATCTTAATTAGTTGAGCGTGGGATAGCGGCTTGTTTGGATTGTCTATATCTCCGTTGGTTTCGTAGTCTAGAAGTATAAGTATTTTACCCACCGCCAGCTTTCTCAATTCTTTGACTTCTTCGATGAGCTGGTTATCAAGTATCCATTTATATGCTGGTAGGTATATCTTTTTGCGGGCCGTGATGTAGTCTAGCAATTCAGGATCATTCACGCCTTTTTGGTGGCCTTTGGGTTTACCGAATTTTCTCACTGTCCGCTTCAGCCCCTTCATGGAGGTTATTTTAAACTTCACCTCGTCTACGCCATGGTATTCGAAAACCTTTAGCCCTTGCCAAATACCCTCTACGGATTCAGCGAAGTGACCTTTCGAGAAAGGGATTGGAATACCTCCAACGGGATAGAATGGACTGAATTTCACCATTGGCAACTCCCCCTTGGAGGTCACGTCAACAATCACCGCGTCGGGGTACTCCTTCAGGATGTTAGCGGGCTTTCTACGACGGTTTTGTACTAGAATCATATAATGAGGTGTTTAGTGGTCTTCAAGGACGTGAAGCAAGCGAAAGATAGAGATTAAAAACAGGCGTCAAAACCCCAATCACCCCGATCCCGGAGGGATCTCTGATTCGGCGATGGGTGAAGCGCAAAGCACGGAATCCATCGCCCGTCGCTAACCGCCCATGATCCATAGCGACCCCGCGCATCAAACCGAGACGGAACCCCGAATGCTTCCACACAAAATCCCCGCCGCCACCGCGGCATTCAAACTCTCCGCCGCCCGCCCCTCGGCCCGGGGGATGGTCAACCATCTTTGCACCAGCGTCCGCGCCGCCTTCCCCACGCCCGGCCCCTCCGCCCCGATCACGAGCATACCCGCTCCGGGGGCCTGGAGCCGGTAGATGTTTTCGCCGTCCAGGTCCGCGCCGAAGAGCGGCAGGTTCGGGAAGTGCGCGGCGATGTCGGCCAAATCGCCCTTGCGAAAATCGATGCGCAGAAACGAGCCCATCGTTGCCTGAATGCTTTTGCTGTTGTACAGATCCGCCGTACCCGGCCCGGCCACGACGTGGTGAAAACCGAACCAGTCGGCGATGCGTAGCAAAGCCCCGAGATTGCTTGGCGACTGTACCCCATCGAGGTACAACGACCACCCGCCGGCCAAACCGTCGGGGAGTTCGGGACTTTGCCCGGGGAGATCCACCACGGCCAGCACCTGGTTAGGCGTGGATAATTGCGAGATGCGACCCAATTCTTTGGGCGTAACAATCGTTAGGGGAACGGCCGGTGGTTCGGGCAGCGCCTCCGCCCAGTTTTCCAACGCATAGAGGTGATTCACCGCGTAGCGGGACTGCGCGAGCAACTCTCCGACTATCCGGCCGCCTTCGGCGGTGAATTTGTGGTAATTTTGCCGAAACTTTCGTTGACGGAGGCTGCTTATGAATTTGATGGTACCGGAGCTGATGGGCATACTAACGCGGGGTTTACGCCCGGCGGGTACGATCGGGGTGCTCCTGATCGCCCTCCTGGCTGCGACGTCCTGCAATACTACCAAATATCTGACAGAGGACGAGGAACTGCTTACGCGCTACCGTATTAAGCTGGCTGATCCGAAAAACATCGACAACCGGGCCGACGTAGCGTATGAGTTGTCCACTCTCTCCCGCCAGAAACCCAACGAGAACTTTCTTTTTATCTGGCCCCGTGAGTATTTCTACTTCGACAACAACAAGCCGCGCGATACCACCCGGATGGATCGTTTCCTGCGCAATACCCTCGGTCAGCAACCCGCGATCTACCGCGACAGTATAAGCCGTCTTTCCACCACGAGCATGACCGAGTACCTGCGCTACCTCGGTTACTTCAACGCGGGCGTCTACCACGAAGCGGACCGGCGCAAGCGTAAAAAGGTGAACCTGATCTATCACGTCAAGGCCGGTCGCCGTTACATCATCGACTCCGTGCAGTTCAGCAGCCCGGAGCCGGTGCTCGACAGCCTGCTGCAGGTGGCTCGCTACACCAGCGAACTGCAACCCGGAGAGCCGCTCGACCTCAATAAATTCGATGCAGAAAAAGCGCGCATCAGCCGCCTGATGCGCAACAACGGCTTTGCTTTTTTCTCGGGAGCTTACTTTGATAAGCTGGAGATCGACACCAGCCGCCGCTCCGGATATGCGGATGTCTTTCTCAGTATTTTGCCCGCGCAAAAAGCGGCTTCGTACGAACGCTACCGGGTGGGCAACATCACGGTTCTGACCGATTTTAACCCGATCAGGACCAACGCAGGCTACCGGTTGGATACGGTGATCAACGGCGTCCGTTTTCTTTCCAACGAGCCGTTCTTCCGAATGCGGCCGCAATTGCTGCGCAAGAATATTTTCTTACGCCGGGGAGAACTGCACAGCCGGGAGGATCTCGAGAAAACCAACCTCTCCCTGAACGGGTTGGGGGTGTACCGTTTCGTGCGCATCAACCAAAAGATAGACTCTACGGCGGAGAACGTATTGGATTACCAGGTACAACTTACGCCCGGCAACCGGATGTCGTTCGGGGCGGATCTCGACTTAAATTACACCAACCGGAGCGGAGGTTTTGGCGCAGGGAATCTTCTCGGCGTGAGCCTCAGTCCTTCCTTTCAAAACCGCAACGTTTTCGGTGGCGGAGAGTTACTGGTGGCCAGTCTGCGGGGCGGCGTGGAAGTTGATCCCCTCGCGGGCATCCGTACCGATACCTTCTTCCGTACCATCGACTTGGCGGCCAACCTGAGTCTGTACCTCCCGAGATTCAAGGACTTTGGGGTATACCGCCTGCTCAATAATATTCCCTCCCCCTTCGGCGGCAGCATCGTGTCGGATAATTTTTATCGCCAGCTAAAGGAACGCGCCAGTACCCGTATCAGCTTTGGGTACGAGTCTTTGAACATCAAGCAGTTTTTTTCCCAAACCCTGCTGAGTGGTCGCCTGGGATACGACTTCAAGCGCTCGCAAACAACGAATTACCGGATCAACCACTTTGCGGTAGACGTTCTCGACCCCAGGATCGAACCCCGTTTTGAACGCATTCTGGAAGAGAGTGAGTTCCTGAGTCGCAGCATCAGCGAGCAGTACTTCTTTTCTTTGCTGTTCCGCAACATCGAGTACACGCGCAACGGCCGGACCGACCGGCGGGGTCGATCGATCTCATTGAACACCAATTTTGAAGTAGCCGGGGCCGAGGTCAGCCTGATCAACGATTTAGTGAACGCCTTCAGCGAAGAAGATAAAAGCCTGACGCCGACCAAAAGCGCCACCTTCGCCAAGTACGTACTGGCCACGGCGGACGTCCGGTACCTGAAGCGGTATACCCCCACGACCAGCTTCGCCGCCCGTTTCTTCCTGGGTGCGGCCCGGGATTACGGTCGGGACAACGAGGCGGTGCCGTACGTAAAGCAATTTTTTGCGGGGGGGGCCAACTCAATGCGGGCGTGGCAACCCCGGGCATTGGGGCCGGGGGGATACGTGGATACCCTGAGCCTCACGTCAAACAACAACCTGCGCCTTTTCCAGACCGGTGATTTCCGGGCGGAACTTAACCTGGAGTACCGCTTCCCGATCGCCTCCTTCTTCCGGGGCGCGCTTTTCGCCGACATCGGTAATGTGTGGACGCTGGACTCGATTGCCGACCGCCCGGGCTCGCAGTTCCGCTTGAAAAGGCAACCGACGCCCGACGGCAGCTTCGTGCACCAACCTTTCTACCGGCAACTGGCCGTGGGTATGGGCACAGGTATGCGGGTCGACCTCAGTTATTTCATTTTTCGCCTCGACGTGTCCTTGCCGATGCGCTACAACTACCCCCAGACCGGTCGGGGGGAACCAATCGAACGGGACGGCAGCCCGATCAGGGAACGGGATTACTGGCGCAGGTTTAACTCCTTCGGATTCAGTGATCTTACGTTTCAGCTGGGACTGGGATATCCGTTCTGAGCGGTGATAGGCTGACACGCGTTTCCACCTTTCGAAGGTTGAGGCCAAATGGCTTTGCTCCTTAACAAACCTTCTCTGCATCCCGCGCCCGCGCCCGTAACCCCACTGGCCAAGAATCTAGTTAACATAATACTCCCTAAAAGGGGTGACGCCCTGCCGCGCAGGAGATCAAATCGGCCAGAACGCCTTCACGATCGCCCCGATGATCACCACGATCAGCAAGCGGTAGGCGTATAGGCCCGCCTTCGGGTTATCCGCCGCAAAGCGCGCGGTGAGAAATCCACCTACGAGCTGGCCGGCAGCCATCAGCATCCCGATGCGCCAGACGATGAGATCGCGCCAGGCGAAGATGGTCACCGCAATGATGGTGTAAGCCGTAACGACCAGCACCTTGACGACGTTGGCCTGAATGATCTCGTAGTGCGCCGCCAGTACCATGATGGCGAGAAAGAAAACCCCCATACCCATCTGGATAAAACCGCCGTAAACGCCCAGGGCAAAGAACAGCGGTACACTGACCCACAACGACAACGGCCGCGAATTTTCGGGCACCACCAGCCACCGTTTAGGCTTCACCAGCACCACCACCAACATGACCACAAGGAGGTAGCGAAACACCGCGCGGTAGGCCGCATTGGAAATGTTCAGACTCAGGCAGATACCCAATATAGCTCCGAGCGTAGTGATGATGACGATCTGCCACATCTCTTTTTTCTTGGCTCCTTGCTGATCAAAGCGCCCGGCGCGCTGAAAAGCCGTGGCCCCACCGATGCCGTTGGCCAGTACGCCCACCCGGTTGGTACCGTTGGCCACATCGGGCGGCAGGCCGATTAACTCCATCAGGATGGTGAGCGTGATCGCCGAGCCGTTGCCGGAGAGCGTGTTGATGCCGCCGGCAAGGAGGGCGCCAAGGAGGGCGATGGCGTAGTCCATTTTATCAAAATTCTGAGATCGGCAATCAGAGATCAGTAGGCATCCGTGCCGAACTCTGATCTTCGAGACCCGGCTTTATCTTGTAAGCACGATATAATCCAGCAGTACCCGCTCCAGGAATTTCTCCGGGGAGTACTTTACTTCAGCCTTTTCGAGTTCAAGCTGATCGGCGATACGGACGGCGAGTTGGCGGACGGCCTGGCGGTGGGCCGGGTTGCCGTATTTGCGCATCCGCTCCAGGCTGTGCTTTACGATCATCATGTCGTCATTGGTAAAGCGCTGTATGCCGGGAAATTCCGGTTCATGGTCTTCGCGGTTCGTGATGCCCATGATCTCTTTAAGCGAAAAGGTGCTGGAGACGGAAGAGTGGATAACGGCCGTGCCGGCGACCATATCTCCCAACCGCTGGTTTTGCCGGCCGGTAAAAATGAGTACCATGGCGGGGATACCGGAGGTGAGCAACACGTCGGGCAGCAGAAAGATGGCGCGGGTGAGGAAATCCGCCGGGGTGGGGTCGCGCCCGTCGAGACGAATAACGCGCAGTCCGATGATGCGTTTGCCGAGCGTCTGGCCCCGGCTGAACATTTCGGAGAGGAAGTAGTAGGCAATGAAGCAGAAAAAGCCGAGGAACCCGATGATGGTAATATCATCAAAACTGTCAACAAGGTTGAGCATCAACAGCGCCAGGATCCAGTAGAGGACGATGTAGATGGTCGCATCGATGATGAAACTACCGATCCGGGCACCGGTACCGGCCAGTTGGTAATCGATTCTAACGTTTTGTGAAGTCTGAATCGTCACGGATTTCATACCCGCAAGGTACGGACATCGTTAGGATACCTATAAATGTTAAAGGATAAATGTAATTTTTTGTGTTGGGTGGCGTAATATTACGGTTATCGGTTATTTCGTTGCTCGGTAGTCAATTTTGGCGGAGACAGCGGACAACCGTCAACGGCAACCGATAAGCGCCCATGAGCAAAAGAACCATTTACCTGATCATAGGCTTACTGGTAAGCGCCATAATCGGCGTAACCCTGCTTCAGCTGGACTTGATCCAGACGGCCAAAAAGGTGAACGAGCAGCGGTATGACGAAGCCGTGCAGGATGCCCTGAAGCTGGCCGCCAAAGAACAGGAAGACCGGGAGACGGCGGAGATTGACGTGCAGGTGAATGGCTTCAACAGCCCCCGCCCCAGTCTTGGGGGCCTCACGGGGGGCAATCTGCTCGGAGGTACGAAGGTTCCGATGGCTCCGCGGTTGGAAAAACTGGCTCAGTACGCCAATAAAGAACTGGTGGACCGAATCGGCATGGACGTGCTGGACAAAAACCTGAAAACCGAATTTGCCAACGCACAACTGGATGACGGCCTGGAATACGGCGTTTACGACAACCGCCTGCACAAATTCGTTATCCGCAACGGTCGCCAGCTTACCGAGCTCGGCTCCGATACCAGCCGCCATGCCGACCTGATGAACAGCAGCTACCGGGTTTCGATCTTTGATGACGATACGGAAAGTCATGGTCAGATCATCGCTTACAGCCCGCAGAAGGAGGAGGTAATTTTCAATTCCATTTGGTATAACCTGGTGGCCAGCATGCTTTTCGTATTGATCATTCTGGGGTGTTTTGTGTACACCATATACGTGATTCTGTTTCAGAAGAAATTGTCGGAGATGAAAACAGACTTCATCAACAACATGACCCACGAGTTCAAGACCCCGATCGCTACCATCAGCCTGGCCACCGACAGCATTACCAGTCCCCGCGTCCTTGGCGATCCGGAAAAAGTAAAGCGTTTTACCGGCATCATCAAGCAGGAAAACAAACGGATGAACGACCAGGTAGAGAAAGTGCTGCAGATGGCCAAGTTGGACAAAAACAAACTCAACCTGAATCTTACCGACGTAGACCTGAACGACGTGGTCACCGACGCCGCCGTATACATAAGCCTGCAGGTAGAGCCTCGCGGGGGAACGGTAAAAACCGACCTGCGGGCCGAACCCGCCGTGGTGGAGGGTGATATGACCCACATTTCGAGCCTGGTCAATAACCTGCTCGACAACGCAAACAAATATTCTCCCGAATCCCCAAAAATCATCGTCTCCACACGCAATGTATCCAAAGGCGTAGAGGTTACTGTTAAAGATCATGGTCTTGGAATGAGCCGGGAGGCGCGAAAAAACATTTTTGATCGTTTCTATCGTGTCCACTCCGGCGATCGCCACGACGTAAAGGGCTTCGGTCTGGGACTTTCCTACGTAAAAACGATTACGGAAGTACACAAAGGTTCCATCAACGTAAAAAGTGAAATAGGCAAAGGAAGCAGCTTCATCGTGATTTTTCCTTACCGCCAGGACTAATAATCAACCCATAGCCAGAAAAAATTTGACCGCATATGAGCGATGCTACCCAAACTGCCGCCCCTAAAATCCTGCTAGTGGAAGACGACCGTAACTTCGGTGACGTACTCCGCTCGTTCCTCGAAGTACACGACTACGACGTCACCCTGGCTACCGATGGCCTGGCCGGCTTCGAGGCTTACCGCAAAGACAAGTGGGACGTCTGTATATTCGACGTGATGATGCCCCGCCTGAGCGGCTTCGAACTCGCCAAAAAGGTGCGGGAGAGCGATACGGAAACTCCGATCATTTTTCTTACGGCCCGCTCCATGAAGGAGGATATTCTGAACGGTTTTGAGATCGGCGCAGACGACTACATCACTAAGCCTTTCAACAGTGAGGAGCTGCTGGCCCGCATGAACGTTATCCTGCGCCGGAGCCAGACCCCCGCCGACCCGAAAGAAGAGCAGACTGAATTTGAATTCGGTCAGTTTCACTTCAACTTCCCCCTGCGCATCCTGACGCACACCGATGCCGGGGGTGAAAAAGGCAAGGAAAAGCTCAGCCCGAAGGAAGCACAACTGCTGCGCCTTTTTGCCATTAATAAAAACGACATTCTCAGCCGTAGCGAAGCCCTGACCAAGATCTGGGGCGAGGACAATTACTTCACCGCCCGCTCGATGGACGTATTTGTCACCAAGTTGCGTAAGTACCTCAAACCGGACGAGAAGATCGAGATCGTCAACATTCATGGCAACGGATTTCAGTTGCTGGTGAAGACGGAAGGCGAGGAAGCATAAGACGGAAGACGGTTATAAATATAAAAGTCTTCCCCGGAGGTACCCCTTATGGTCGAAAATTTTTACATTTGTTCCCGACATACGCTATAAGTGTCCATCACGGCACAAAAAATTTTTAGTTTTTGGGATTATGATTTACGGGCCGGAGCTAGTCTCCGGCTCCTTTGTTTTTACCAGGACCGGGTCCGCCACGGGGAACGCCAAAACCTCAGCTATCAGCCAGATAACCGCTTTTGTCCGCTTTTACTTTTCCAGACCGATGTTAAAAAAAGATGTTTTTCGTTTGATCCGATCGTCTTTTCTGACGATCTCCTTCCTTTTTTTTGCGGGAACGCAGGTGCAGGGTCAGGTTGAACTCAGTGGCCGCTCCCTAAGGCAACTTCAAACGCTCGTGGAATTCAGCGAGGTGTTCAAGCCCGGACACACCGGCTTCGCGCTCTACGATCTCGACTACCGAACCTATCTCTATGGCTACAACGCCGACCGGCTGTTCGTACCGGCCAGCAACGTAAAACTGCTGACCTTTTACCTGGCCAACCGCCTGCTCGGTCAACGGGCCCCGGGTCTTTTTTATCAGGAGTATACCGACCATCTTGAAGTGTGGGGCAGTGGGTACCCGCTGTTGATGCACCCCACATTTTACGGCCTGGACGAGGTAGGCCCCTGGATTGCCAGCCAGACAAAACCTATCGTACTACATTTTCCGCCGGAAGGGCCGGATGCCGTTCCCCGCTACGGTGCCGGCTGGAGCTGGGACGACTACAACGACGGCTACGTCTATGAGCGCTCCACCCTGCCTGTGTACGGTAACCGACTCTTCCTGAACCTCTCGGCCGTTGACGCCGAAGGTCGCCAGGTGTTGCTCGGCGCGCCGGTTTCAATCGCCGGTAACCTGCGCGAAAACCCCCTGCAACGAGCGCACCTGCGCCGCTCGGAATTCGGCAATGATTTTACGGTGAGCCCGGATTTTATGACGGCGGCCAGTTTCCCCCTCCAGCGACCGCTGAAGCTTTCCGCTCAGTTGATATCTAACGAGATAGCCGCCGCCCATCCTCACCAACGTTTTTCTACCGGTCAGGCACCCTATCCCGAAGGGCACACACTTAACGCTCTGGAGGTCTCCTTACCCGACACCGTCTTCCGTAAACTTTTGTGGGACAGTGACAATTTTCTGGCCGAGCAGTTACTGTTGCAAGCCGCCGCCAGCCGTTACGTAAAACCGGACGTGAAGGCCCTGCTTCAGTACGCCCGGGATACCCTGCTGCCTCCCCTTGGCATCGAAGGTTTTCGCTGGGTAGACGGCAGCGGCCTGAGCCGGTACAACCTGATGACCCCACGCCAGATGACCCGGCTGGTGATGGGCCTCGACGACGAGGTGGGCCGTGACCGCTTACTGACCCTGCTGCCCCGGGGCGGAGTCTCCGGTACCCTCATCAATCGTTTCAACGATAAGCAAAAGCCCTACGTCTGGGCTAAAACCGGATCACTCAGCGGTGTCGTCTGCGTAAGCGGCCTTTTAAGAACAAAAAAAGGAAAATGGCTTGCGTTCAGTTTTATGCACAACAACCATGTGACGCGTGGTTCCGCTTACTACGATGAGATGGGAAAAACACTGGGTTGGTGTTTTGAGAATCTTTGATCAGACTTCGGGCACTCCGATGGCGGGTTTGTGCTTTCCGCGGCCGGAGAGCGCGAGCGCGCGAGGTCCGGGCGGGAAAACTACCAAAACGCCCCCACCCGCCGGAACACCCCGACCCCCTCACCCGTTAGGCCGGTAATGGCTCTCTTAGAATTCAACGATCGCGGAATCTACTGCCCCCGGGCCGATGTGTACATCGACCCCTGGCAACCCGTTGACCGCGCCCTGATCACCCACGGCCACGCCGACCACTCCCGCTGGGGACACAAATCTTACCTCGCTACCCACTCCGCCGGGCCGGTGATAAAATACCGATTGGGCGATATCAAGCTACAAACCGTGGGCTACGGTGAGGTAACGACCGTCAACGGGGTGAAATTTAGCTTTCACCCTGCCGGGCACATCGTCGGTTCGGCGCAGATCCGGGTAGAGTATAAGGGGGAGATCTGGGTCGCCAGCGGAGACTATAAACTGGAAGACGACGGCCTCAGCGAAGCCTACGAACCGGTGCGGTGCCAGCACTTCATCACCGAATCCACCTTCGGGCTGCCGGTGTACCGCTGGGCGCCGCAGGAAGCGATATTCGCCGACATCAACGACTGGTGGCGGATGAATAAAGAAGCTGGTAAAGTGAGTGTACTAACGGGTTACGCGCTGGGTAAAGCTCAACGGTTGCTGATGGGCCTGGATACGAGCATCGGCGACATCTATACCCACGGAGCGATCGAAAACACCAACGAAGTGATGCGGGCGCAGGGGGTGCCCCTTCCCGATACCATTCGGGTAACCAGGGAGATAGATAAGAAGATCTATCCCGGAAACATGGTCGTCTGTACTCCCGGAGCGGTAGGCGGGCCGTGGATCAAAAAGTTCGGCCAGTTCAGTCTTGGTGCCGCTTCGGGATGGATGACGCTGCGCGGTGCCCGCCGCCGCCGGGGAGCTGACCGGGGTTTCGTGCTGAGCGACCACTGCGACTGGCCCATGCTGTTGGAAGCCATTGACCTGACCGGGGCCGACAACATCTACGTCACCCACGGCTACACCGCCCTGTTCAGCAAGCACCTGCGGAGCCTTGGCCTTAACGCCGTGGAACTGGAGACGGAGTACGAGGGTGAGTTGGCCGAAGTGGAGATCAAACCCGAAGCGGCCGCCGAAGAAGCGACGCAAGCAGGGTAAATACCACTGCTCCTGAAAACCTTTTCCTGCACCTGCGACCCCGCCCATATAAAATAAAGCGGCCGGATGGTCAAGTGATCAAATAGTAGTATGACTACTGCAAAAACACAGTTTTAACCTTTCGACTGTTTGATTTTCTAATTACCCGATTAAACCATGCACCACTTCGCCACCATGTTCCAGGCTCTGGACCGTACTACCAAAACCAACGCCAAGGTAGCCGCTCTGGCCGATTACTTTCGCGAAGTACCCGACCGGGATAAACTGTGGACGATGGCGCTGCTCAGTCACCGTCGCCCAAAGCGTACCGTGAACTCCAAACTCCTCCGCGCCTGGGCCGCCGATTACGCCGGGGTCGACCTTTGGCTACTGGAAGAAAGCTACCACGTAGTCGGTGATCTGGCCGAAACCATTGCGCTCGTGTTGCCCCCGCCCGAAGACGTGAGCAACAAAACCCTGACGGAATGGATCGAGGTGGTAGAGGGCCTGGCTAAGCACGATGAAGCGGGGAAACGCGAAGCGGTCACCGACGCCTGGCGCGTACTGAGCACAACCGAGCGTTACCTGTTTAACAAGCTTATTACTGGCAGCTTCCGCGTGGGGGTGAGCCAGAAACTGATGACCCGCGCCCTCAGCAAAGCTACCGAGATCGACGAATTGAACCTGGCTCACCGCCTGATGGGTAACTGGACGCCCCACACCACCACTTATGACGAACTGATCAATTCTGAATCCGCCACCGACGACATCAGCCGCCCCTACCCCTTCTACCTCGCCTATCAACTCGAAGGCGAACCCGCCGCCATGGGCGACCCATCCGAATGGCAGGCTGAGCACAAATGGGACGGCATTCGCGGTCAGCTGATCGTCCGCAACGGGGAACTCTTCGTCTGGAGCCGCGGCGAAGAACTGGTGACCGATAAGTACCCCGAGTACGCTCCCCTGGCCGAGCTGCTGCCCGACGGTACGGTGATCGACGGCGAAATCCTTCCTTTCCGCGATGGTCTGCCGCTGGGCTTCAACGTCCTGCAAACCCGCATCGGCCGCAAAAAAGTGAGTAAGAAGTTGCTTCAGGAGGCTCCCATCGTCATCATGGCCTACGACCTGTTGGAAGTCGGTGGCGAAGACCTCCGCCCCCGCCCCATGTCCGAACGCCGTGAGCTATTGGAAAAACTACTGGCGGAGCACGATACCCGGGGAATCGTTCACCTTTCCCCCATCGTAGCGTGGAACAGTTGGGAAGAACTGGCCGCCGAACGCCAGACCGCCCGCGAGAAACACAGCGAAGGACTGATGCTGAAACGCAAAAACAGCGAATACAAACAGGGCCGCAAAAAAGGCGACTGGTGGAAATGGAAGGTGGACCCCCTGACCATCGATGCGGTGATGATGTACGCCCAGCGGGGCCACGGCCGGCGGGCCAATCTGTACACCGATTTCACCTTCGGGGTTTGGGACGGCGACGTGCTGGTGCCCTTCACCAAGGCCTACTCCGGCCTGACGGATAAGGAGTTTAACCGCATCACCGCCTGGGTACGCAAGAATACCGTCGATAAATTCGGGCCGGTGCGGAGCGTAAAACCGTTCCACGTCTTCGAAATCGGCTTCGAGGGAATACGGAAATCCACCCGCCATAAATCGGGCGTAGCGTTGCGGTTCCCGCGGATGCTGCGGTGGCGGGAGGATAAGCCGGTGGCGGAGGCTAATACTAAGGCGGATTTGTTGGCGCTACTTGAAGAGTATGGGTAGTGGTATCCCTCCCTGCAACTAGCTGCCTGACATTTGGCATTAACACATCAAGCTGACACTCGAAAAATGCCTCCGCTCAAACTGATCGAAGGCCGCAACTACGGTTCTATCCCGCACCTGTCCGATTCAAAGATCGGCGAGCACGATAAGTACCTTCACTTTGGTCAGAAGAAGATTATTCGCGAGGGCGGAAGAGATCGACACGATGAGATGATCGTATCTCTAAAGCTGGATGGAACGAACGTCGGCATCTTAAAACGCAACGGCAAACTCATCACGCTACAGCGGAAAGGGTACGATTGTAAAAGTTCCCCCTACCGGCAGCACCATGAATTTGATAGGTGGGTGCAAACAAATAAAAAGATGTTTGACGATCTGCTACGCGAAGGCGACCGCATTGTCGGCGAATAGCTGTGGCAGTCATCCGGTATAATTTACCGCGTGACCCGTCCGGCCTTCTTTCCGTTTGACTTCTTCCCGGTCGCCGAAGACGAAAAGCAGCGCCTGAATTGGTCGGATTTCACCGATCTGATTCAACGTAAGGGTGTTCCACTTCAGTTGCCCGCTTACAAACGATACCGGCGTAAGGAAACGCAGATAACCGAATTGGCGGACTTACCAATCTTTCCTCATGCCGTTCCTATTTCTCACCCATCGCACGAGGGCTTAATCTTTCGCGTGGAACGTAAAGGGCAATTTGATTTCTTAGCTAAATGGGTGCGCCCGGACTACGTTGCCGGCGAATTCCTGCCCGGACTTAGGGATTATCACCCGACGCAATTGGTGCTTAATGAGTTGATTTAACCAAAGGTGAGATCACTCCGCCACCTCCAAAAACTGCATCTCATACAACTCCCGGTACCGCCCCTCTTCCCGTTCCACCAACTCATCGTGCGGCCCCAGCTCCTTAATCTCCCCTTTCTCTAAGACCATAATGTTGTTAGCGTTCCGGATGGTACTCAGGCGATGGGCGATCACGATACTGGTGCGGGCATCCATCAGTTTTTCGATGGCGTGCTGGATGACGCCTTCAGTTTCGGGATCGACGGAGGAGGTGGCCTCGTCGAGGATCAGGATGTCGGGGTCGAAGACCAGGGCACGGACGAAAGAGATCAGCTGCCGCTGCCCCATGCTGAGGGTAGCACCGCGCTCCTGTACATCGTAGTCGTAGCCGCCGGGGAGTTTTTCGATGAATTCGTGGGCACCGATCATTTTGGCGGCGGCGATCACCTGCTCGCGGGTGATGTCGGGGTCGCGCAGACTGATGTTTTCGAGTACCGATCCGGTAAAGAGAAAAACGTCTTGCAGCACCATGGCCATACGGCCGCGCAGGGCGTACATATCGTAATCGCGCAGGGGGACGCCGTCGATGTAGATGTCTCCCTTCTGGTACTCGTAGAAGCGGTTGATGATGTTGGTAATCGTGGTCTTACCGGAGCCGGTGCTGCCGACAATGGCCAGCGTTTCGTTCTTCTTCAGCTCGAAACTAAGATCTTTCAGTATCCAGTCGTTACCAACGTAGGCGAACCAAACGTTCCTGAAGCTGACCTCGCCCCGCAGCTCGGTGGGAGCAACGGAACCATTGTTCTCAATCTGATCGGTCCGGTCGAGCACCTCGAAAACCCGCTCTGCGGCGACGAGGCCCATTTGGAGGGTATTAAATTTATCGGCCAGCACCCGGATGGGGCGAAAGAGCATATTGATGTAGATCGGGAAGGCAATGAGGGCGCCGAGGGTGACGCCGCCGGCACGAGCTACATCTTGAGCGCCCCACCAGACCATCAGGGCCAGGGAGGCGGCGGCGATGATGTCAACCGTAGGGAAAAAAATCGCATAGTAGAGGACGGCGTTGATGTTGGCCTTGCGCAGGCCGGCGTTAATCACCGCAAAGGATTCGCGCTCCTGTTTTTCTGCGTTAAAAAACTGGACGATGCGCATGCCGGTGATGCGCTCCTGCAAAAAAGCATTCATCTTCTGAATCTGGGTCCGCACCTGCTGGTATGATTTTTTGACGGCCTCCTTGAAGATGTAGCTGGCGAGCATCAGGAACGGCATGGTGGTGAGGCAAATCAGCGTCAGTCGCCAGCTGGTGTAAACCATGATGGCGAGTACGGCGAAGATCATCAGCAGGTCGGCGATGATGGTGATCACACCCTCGGCGAAAACGCTGTTGATGCTCTGGATATCGCTGATCGTCCGCGTCGTGGAAGTACCGATCGGGGTTTTATCGAAGTAGCTGAGGCGTAAGCTGTTGATATGGTTGAACACCCGCACGCGCAGGTCACGAATGATCGATTGTCCGAGCCAGTTGGAACTGTAAATGAACGCGTAGCGGGTGAGCGCCTGTACAATCAACAGCGCGGCAACCACCAGGGCCCAAAACGTCAGACCGTTGATGTCTCCGACCAGCACGTACTCGTCGATCATCTTCTGTACGAGTGCGGGTTGAGCGATGCCTAACGGAGCCAGCAAAATGGCCAACAGTACGGCAACGGCGGTCACTTTCTTATAGGGCAGTGCCAGGGCCAGCACCCGCTTCAGCGTCTCGAGGTCAAACTTTTTTCGTTCTGGTTGTTGGCCCATTTAGTGCTTAACGTCTTTGAGGGGATAAAGATGAGTAGCATGAACATTTAGCGTGACGAATCAAGGCGGGACATCATCAAATTTCCGGAAGCAGACAAAGAGTGTACAGACTGTTCTATAAAGATCAGGGCAAAGCACTCCACGCTTTCTTCAAAAAACTGATCTTGCATCCTGCGGCCCCGCCAACCTGTTTCGTCTGCCGTACTGCCCGGTAATGTATGACTTCGACAAAAGATTATACGGAGCCTGAAGTCAGAACTAATTTTAGCAAATTATTCATAAACTTTCTCCCCAATACTATCCGGCACAAAACTCCCCCATTTTTTATTATAGGTATGCAGCTTCTCGGTTGGCCTTCCGGCGGCGTCTTCGAGGGGCAATCCGGCCAGCTTCCAGGCGTATAAACTGCCGTACAGGTTATACACGTTCGTGAACCCTTTTTTTCGCAGTTTTTTGGCCGCGCGTTCGCTGCGGTAACCGACGGTACAGTAAACCACTATGGGGCGGGGCTTTTCCACGTTACTCACCGTTTTCAGATTAAGTTTATTGTAGCCAATATTGAGGGCGCCCGGCAGATGGCTTACTTCAAATTCCCCCGTTTCGCGGGCGTCGAGAAATATGGCATTTTTCAGGCTGGCGGCTTCTTTGGCGCTAAGCGCCCGCTCATCGGCCGTGACCAGCTGTTCCAGCTTTTCGTCAAGGGGGCCATAACCGGTTTCCAGTCGTTCGGGAATTTGGGCGCGGACGCAGGATGCAAGGAGGAGAGGCACAATCAGCGCAAGAATTCCAGGTAGTAGCCTTTTCATGCCGTTTAAACGGCTACGCCATTGTTTTCGTTTAACCCTTTCATCAGGCGGTAAGTTGATTTTTTCACAACCTCCATTGCTTTGATTACGCACTGACCTCCAACCGCTCCGGCCCCTTACCTACCCGATCCGCCAGGTACATCTTGTCTTCGCAGAAGAAAAGCAGTTGCTCCCGGATAAATGTTTTCACCTCCGCGGCAATTTCATGTGGGTACAATAAATGCAGGTTCGGCCCGGCGTCCAGCGTGAAGTACACCGGCCGGCCGGTGTCCGTCCGGTACTGCTGGATGCGCTCGATCACGGCCAGGGTATTAGGCCGAATGAGTACGTAGGGTGGGTGGCTACTCATCATGAGTGCGTGCAAAGTAAGTGCTTCCGATTCGAGAAGCACGCCGAACCGCTCCACGTTGCCTTGTTGTAACACCGTCAGCATTTCGCTCGTTCGTCGGGTAGCCTGGGCGTAGCGGGCGGCGGCGTAGGGGTTACTTTCCATCAGTCCGTGACCGGCACGGCTACTGACCGATTTCTCGGACTTTGAGATCAGCAAGATGTCGTCGTGGTAGTCTTTGAAGACCGTGTGCAGCGTATCGGTGACGGGAACGGCAAACTCGTCGCTGCTCCCTGCTAATCCCGCCAAAGCGCCCCAAACGGCCGCACCACCGTAAACGGACCGGCTTGCGCTGCCCGACCCCAGCCGCGCCAGATAACTCGCTTTGGCCAGGAAAACCGTCCGGTCTTCGAACGGCTCAAATAACGCTTCTTCCAAACTAACCAGGCACAGGGCCAGAGCACTCATTCCCGAAGCCGAACTGGCAATACCGGCTGAATGAGGAAAACTGTTACTTGTTTTAACTTTTAAACTAAGCTGCTTCAGAAAGGGATAGATCGATAGCAGTTTTTCCAGAAACGTTTTCGTGCGCTTCGTAAATCCTTCGTTTGTTTCCCCGTCGAGATGAAGCGCTATGTCCACGCCTTCGCCGGAAACCTTCCGCACATCATAAATGAGCGTCGTGTCCGTAGCTGCTCCATCGAGTGTAAAACTGACGGACGGATTACGCGGAAGCTGTTCGCCGTGCTTTCCCCAATATTTTACCAACGCAATATTGGAAGGGGAGCGCCAGCGAATTGCGCCGGGCGTAACTTCGCTGGAGATCAGGGTCAGGTTGGGATTGATATAATCGGGCATAGTTCTGTTAGTGTTTTAAATCGCTCGAAAGTACGGTTAAGCTTTTGGTTCAGCGTTAAAATTTCAGTGGGTTCCCGACCTACCGCCGGGAACCCACTGAAATTTTAATGCAGTCAAAACCAACTAGCGATTAGAGCCGGCTTTCTCCTTCGCGCGGCGATCGCGCTGCATCGGGTTTTCTCCACCGCCACGGCGACGGCTCTGGAAAAGATCAAACCGATTCACTTCCGCTTTGGAAGGGTAGTAGTTATTGCTGCGATCTACATCGGCCGTTTCCAGCATCGGGTCGATTTCGATACCCGTCACCTGCTTGATCATCGGGAAGACCTTGCTGACCTTCTTGTAGTCCTTGCGCCATATCTCGGCGGGGATGCGCTGAATCTCGCTCGTGCCGTCGGCAAAGGTGAACTCTATGATGATCGGCATTACGAGACCACCTTTATTCTCAAAGGTGAGTTCGTAATAAAACTTATCGGCGGAAAGCACGGCTTGTTCCGCTTCGCTCAAGCCCTTGAAGTAAGTCTGATACTCTTCCTCGTCGAGGACGGTCGCTTTTAGCGGATCGTAGTCTGTGTAGAAGTCCCGTAGGGAAGTATCCATCTCATCGTAGGTCCGGGCGATCTCTTCCCGGTTCCGGATACTGCTGATGTTTTGTGGTCCGTTATCACGGGTCTTGCGGGTCATCTCATTTTCCACCAGGGGGTTTCTGGTGTTTATCCGAAACTGCTTTACACCGGTGAGGGCAATGTCAGTATTGTCGGTGGTGAAAAACCAACCACGCCAGAACCAGTCGAGGTCTACACCCGAAGCGTCCTCCATCGTCCGGAAGAGATCCGCGGGGGCGGGGTGCTTAAATTTCCAGCGGTTGGAATATTTTTTAAACGCGTAGTCGAACTGCTCACGGCCGAGTATGGACTCGCGGAGGATGTTCAGGCCCGTCGCCGGTTTTCCGTAAGCGTTGTTGCCAAACTGCCAGATCGATTCGGAGTTGGTCATGATGGGGCTGATAAACTCTTTATCGCCTTTCATGTAGTCGACGATCTTATTGGCCGGTCCGCGGCGACTGGGGTAGTCGCGTTCCCACTGCTGCTCGGTGAGGTATTGCAGGAAGGTGTTGAGCCCTTCGTCCATCCAGGTCCACTGACGCTCGTCGGAATTGACGATCATGGGGAAGTAGTTGTGGCCTACCTCATGAATGATAACACCGATCATGCCGTACTTGGTTCGCTCACTGTAGGAACCGTCTTCTTCGACGCGACCGAAATTAAAACAGATCATTGGGTACTCCATGCCGATACTCCGGGCGTTGATCGACCAGGCAACGGGGTAGGGGTAAGAGAAAGTATAATGGCTGTACCACTTCAGGGTGTGGGCTACGGCTTTGGTGCTGAAGCGTTCCCACAGCGGATTGCCTTCCTTGGGATACATCGACATGGCCATCGTCGTGCTGCCATCGGCTTGTTTTACGGCCATTGCGTCCCAGATGAACTTACGGCTGGAGGCGAAGGCGAAGTCGCGGACGTTCTCCGCCTGGAAGTGCCAGGTCTTTTCTTTGGTTACTTTAGATTTTTCGCGCTCAATCGCTTCTTCCTGCGTAGCGATGATGACCGGCTGAACGAATTCCTCACTAGCTTCTTCCAGGCGATTGCGTTGCTTTCGGGTGAGGACGTCGTTTGGGTTCTGCAGGGTGCCGGTGGAAGCCACGAGGTGATCGGCCGGTACGGTTATCTTGACGTCATAGTCGCCGAAGGTGAGGGTGAACTCACCACTACCGAGAAACTGCTTATTCTGCCATCCTTCGTTGTCGGTGTACAGTGCCATGCGCGGGTAGAACTGGGCGATGGTATACAGGTAATTATCATCCTCCTCAAAGTACTCGGAACCGGAACGGCCGCCACCGTCCTTCATCCGGTTGTTCACGTTGTACCACCATTTTAGTTGCAGCTCTGTACTGGCGCCGGGTTCGAGGACATCGGGTAGTTCTACCCGCATCATTGTTTTCTGTACGGTGTAAGTCATCGCTTTCCCGTTACCGTCTTTTACGTAATCAATTTTAAACCCACCGTCGAAAGTAGGTTCAAGGCGGGAGAGTGAACGGAGCGTCATACGCTCGTTGACGTTGCTGGTACCGACTTTATAGGTGTCGCTGTCGAGGGCTCGCACGTTCTGATCCAACTGAATCCAGAGATAGTCAAGAGGGTCTGGCGAATTGTTGTGGTAAGAAATCGTTGATGTGCCGTATATTTTCCGTTCGACATCGTCAAGACGGATATCCATCTCGTAGTCGGCCTGCTGTTGCCAGTATTCGTGGCCCGGGGCTCCGGCGGCGTTGCGGTATACATTAGGAGTTGGCAGTTCGGTGTACAGCTGACGAAATGGGTTCTTATTGATGTTTTCAGTCTGAGCGCTGAGTCCGGCGGTCAGGAGAAGGCACACCAGCAGTAGTTGAAGTCTGTTCATGAAGTGAGTTATTTAGATTTTAAATTTCAAGACACCGTCAAAAAACCTGCTTCTACTTTTGTTGGGTTTACACGATCGATCACTAAAAAGCAAAGCAAGGGAGGAACCCGGCGAATGGTTAATCCCGCATGTCAATCGGGCGCATAATATCTCAGTATCCTGATCGGGCGCAAGTTTTTCAATGAGCCTCCAAGATAGTCACTTCTCCGAATAAAGGTTTAACCGAGGGTAATGATTTAAACTGTTTGCTTGTTCGAGCGGGGCCGCAGGATGCAAAAACCAAATTCAAAGAGCAGTGGACGTCCAACCCGGTGAAGACCTCATACCTGCAAAGACGTGCCTCGAAGTATTTTCCTTTGCACCCTGCGTCCGCGCCCAAATTGTTCCACGTGGAACAATGCCGTTTATGCTATATAAATAAGTCTCAATGTTCCACGTGGAACATTGAGACTTTCAGCACCAATAGTCCGGCTTATAAATACTTGGACCGCAACCATTCCTTGACCGGCTCGTAGGCTATTCCCATTGGTGTGGCTACTTTCTTTCGGTCTTCCATCTCTGCAAGCCGCTTGGGCACCACGATCTCGTGACCCAGGATACGCTCGACATCGGGCTTAAATTTGCTGGGATGTGCGGTTTCCAGAATCACCCCCCGGGTATTTGGATTGGTCTTCTGCCACTCGGTCAGGGCCAGATAACCAACCGCCCCGTGCGGATCAATGACGTAGCCGAACTTACTTTCGACCTCTTTTACTGCTTCCTCGGTACGCTCATCATCATAAGCATAACCAGTGATTAGTTTTCTCATACCAGCGTGGGTAGTGGGGGAGAGTGGGTCCAATCCATTCACGTGACCGTAGAGGTTAAGCATTCGCGCAAAGTTGCTGGGTGCGCCAACGTCCATTGCATTAGATAAGGTCGCAACGCTGGGTCGTGGAGTATAAGCCCCCGATTTTAAGAACTCTGGTACGACGTCGTTGCGATTTGTGGCCGCAATAAAATGACCAACCGGTAAGCCCATTCGCTGGGCCAGTAACCCTGCGGTCAGATTACCAAAGTTACCACTAGGAATACAGAACGCTACGGGATCGCCCTTTGCTCCCAGCTGTTTATAAGCCTCGAAGTAATAGAACGACTGGGGGATCAAACGCGAGATATTGATGCTGTTAGCGGAACTGAGGCGAATCTCTTTCCGCAGTTCCTGGTCGAGAAAGGCCTTCTTCACAATGGCCTGGCAGTCATCAAAAGTACCATCCACCTCCAGGGCATGGATGTTATGGCCCAGCGTAGTTAATTGTTTTTCCTGCAATAGGCTGACCTTCCCCTTGGGATAAAGAATCACCACCTCAATGCCCGGCGTCTTATAGAATCCGGCGGCAACGGCACCACCCGTATCACCGGAAGTAGCGACCAGGATGACCAATTCTTTATCGTTGCCCTTGTTGAAGTGCCCCATCAAGCGCGACATAAAGCGCGCGCCAAAATCTTTGAATGCCAGACTGGGGCCATGGAAAAGCTCCAGCACGTATCGCCGCTCATCCAGCTGGACCACCGGGGCGGGAAAATTGATCGCATCGTATACCAATGCTTTCAGATCATCTTCGGGCACGTCATCACCAAGCAGGTGCCTGGCAACCTCAAAGCCGATTTCCGCAAAAGGCATATCGGGCAACCGCTTAAAAAAAGAATTGGGTAGGGGATCCAATCGTTCGGGCATATACAATCCGTTGTCGGCGGGCAATCCGCGGAAAATGGCGGTTGCCAGGTCGGCTTTGTGGGTAGGATCGTTGGTACTATAAAACTGCATATTCTTAGATATTTTCACTTGATACGGCTCGAAGAGCTTCGTAACGCAACGCTGGGTGTACTGCGCAGCTACCTTCGCTAGCCGGGCAGTACGACGACGCCATCCTGATTTATCGGGGACACATACAACTGACTCTCGATACCATGCCCGGCAAAAGCCTCGATCATTCCCTGGCCAACGGCCTGGGCCAGATAACCGGAATCGCACAGCGCAAACATACTCGGACCGGCACCACTGATACTACAGCCTAACGCTCCGCGCGTCATTGCCGCAGCCTTCACGTCGTCAAACCCCTTAATTAGTTGTTTGCGTTGGGGTTCGATGATGAAGTCGTGTAATGAACGGCCAAGTAAAGGGAGGTCATTGGTGTACAAAGCGACGATGAAACTGGCCAAACTTCCCATCTGGTGCACCGCCGTATTAAGTGATACGGTGTCGGAAAGTACGGCCCGGGCATCCTTGGTAAGAATCTCCAATTCGGGATGAATGACGGCGACGTGCAGGTTAGTGGGTACCGGCAGATGATGAATATCCAGCGATTCGTTGGAGCGAATAAGGGTGATACCACCCACAAGGGAAGGAGCTACGTTGTCGGCGTGGAAGCTTCCGTCGGCCACCACCTCACCTAAAACGGTGAAGTAAAGCAGGGATTCCCGGGAAAGGGGAGCCCCCAGTAATTCATTTACGGCTACGACCGCACCGGCAGAACTGGCGGCGCTGGAGCCAAGGCCGGAGCCAAACGGCATTTTTTTATGCACTTCAAGTTCGATACCCAGATCGGTCATTCCCAAATGTTCGAGCAGCCGCTGGGCGGATACACCCGCTGTATTCTTTTCTACGTCGTAAGGCAGTACTTTGTCACCGGTACCGGTGATGGCCGTTATTTTCAATCCTTCCAACTCCGGATTTAATCGGGCAACGATCTCATCTCCCGGACGGTTGATCGCAAATCCGAGGATGTCGTACCCCACCGCAACGTTGGCTACGGTGGCCGGGGCGAAAACGCGTACTTCTTTGTGCTTGCTCATTAGCTTAAGAATTTACCGATCTTGATGATCTCGGCGAAGACGCCGGCAGCGGTAACTTCCGCTCCGGCACCGGGGCCACGTACTACCAGGGGCCGTTCGTTGTACCGATCGGTAGTAAACACCACCATATTGTCGCTACCACTCAGTCCGTAAAAGGGGTTTTCGGGACCGACGGCCTGCACGCCGACGCTGGCTTTGTCACCGTCGAGGGTAGCAATCATACGAAGGACCTTCCCGCCCGCTGCAGCTTCCGCGTAGAGTTTAGCGAAATAATCCGCGTTTACCTCCAGTACGGCAAAAAAGTCCTCGACTGATGCCGCCTCCATTGCCTCCGCAGGCAAAAAGCTGATGAGTTCAATGTGCTCCGTTTCCATCGGAACACCGGTTTCACGGGCAAGAATCAGGATTTTGCGACCAACATCCTTACCGGAAAGGTCAATGCGGGGATCAGGCTCGGTAAAGCCTTTCTCCTTTGCCTCCTTTACACTGTCGTGGAAAGGCCGGGTGCCATCAAAGTTATTAAAGATGAAACTGAGCGATCCGCTGAGCACTCCTTCGATCTTCCGGATCTGGTCTCCGCTGTCGAGCAAGTCCCGAAGGGTAGAAATGATCGGCAAACCGGCACCGACGTTAGTTTCGTAATGGAACTGAACGCCGCGCTTATTGGCGATCGACTTCAGACGTTGATACTCCAGATAACTGCCGGAGTTGGCTACTTTATTCGGTGTCGAGATACTGATACTCTCGTCGAGGATACCGGCGTAATAACCGGCAATTTTATCGTTGGCGGTGTTATCGATAAAGATGCTGTTGCTCAGGTTGAGGTCACGCATCCGGCCTACGAAGACGGCGAGATCGGCATCATGGCCCTTATCCATCAAGCGGTCTTTCCAGTTGGTGTCCAACTCGAGGCCCTCTTCGTCGAAGAGCATTTTACGGGAATTGGCCATACCGACTACCTTCACTTCCATACTGAGTTTCGTCCGCAGGTATTCATTCTGTTCCCGAATCTGTTCCAGCAAGGTGCTACCGATCAGGCCGACGCCAACGATAAAGAGGTGCAGCGTTTTATAGTCGGATAAGAAGAAAGCTTCGTGCAGGGCATTAAGGGCTTTATTCTCATCTTCGCGGGGAATGACAACGGAAACGTTGAGTTCGCTGGAGCCCTGGGCGATGGCCACGGCATTGATACCGTTCTTGCCGAGCGCCTGGAACAACCGACCGGAGACGCCGGGTTGGTAACGCATGTTCTCCCCGATGATGGCAATCACGCTCAGGTCACGCTCTACCTTTACGGCGTTGACCACGCCCCGGTCGATCTCATACTCGAAGGCTTTTTCCACCGCATCCTTCGCCAGGTCGGAATCCGTTGGCTGCACGGCAAAGCTGATCGAGTGTTCGCTCGAGCCCTGGGTGATGAGGATGATGTTGACGGCCTTGTGGGCCAAGGCTCCGAAGAGCCGGGCGCTGATGCCCGGCACGCCAAACAAACCCGACCCGGAAAGCGTCAGCAGCGAAACGTTGTTGATGGAACTGATGCCGCGAACGGCAACGTTGTCAGCGGTACTGTTCTCATCGCTCACCTTGGTTCCCGGAAAAGAAGGGTCAAAGGTATTCTTGATAAATAGCGGGATGCCCTTTTGCAGAGCGGGCATCAGGGTAGGCGGATAGATCACCTTGGCCCCAAAATGGGACATCTCCATCGCCTCTGCGTACGTGAGCCGGGGAATGGTGAAAGCTTTCTTCACCCGCCGTGGATCGGCGGTGAGTACGCCACTTACGTCGGTCCAGATCTCAATAGCGTCGGCCTGTAATCCGGCGGCGATCAGGGAGGCGGTATAGTCTGATCCTCCCCGGCCCAATGTAGTGGTCAGCCCCCCCTTAGCGGAAGCGATGAACCCCGTAACTACCTGAACCTTAGTGTGTTCTGCATAATATGAGCGAATTAGCTCGTAAGTTTTATCAAAGTTGACCTTGGCGGAGCTGAACGATTTATCGGTACGCAAAACCTTACGCGCATCGAGGAACTCCGCGGGGATTCCGGCATGCTGAAGGGTTTTGGAAATGATGTAGGACGAAGACCGTTCTCCGAAACTAAGAACGTAGTCCATCGTTCGGTTACTAGCTTCCCGAACGAGAAAAATGCCGTAAAGAAGGTTTTTGAGTACATCATGGGACTTCCTCATCTGGGCGGCGGTTTCGTCGCGCAGATCTCCGGCCGGTAGCAGCTCGGCGATGGCGTCCTGATGGCGATCGGCAAATGCCTGGAAAGCCTCGCCGTATTGATCCTCCCCGGCGGCGGCGAGGCGGCTCATCTCGATAAGGCTATCCGTCACCCCACCGAAGGCGGAGAACACTACGGTGAAGTGATCACCAGAAGCATAATAATCTTTAAGGATGTCGACGATGCCGACAATACGCTCCGGTTTTGCAACGGAGGAACCGCCAAATTTTAAAACTTTCATGGGGAATTTTCACTTGGTCCAGGCAAAGCAAGTATTTGCTTAGAAATTACACAAAGATGTGGAAAATCCGTGGCATGTGTGGATTAAGGGGATTGGTATTTACGACGGGTCAGGGGTGGGTCAGGTATTGCTCTTCAGGAGCCTTACTTGTATCCTGCGTTCGCGCCCGGAAAATTGCCATCAAATTTAGCTACTCTAAGCCAGTGTAGCCGGCCGCAAATTCAAAGCCCACTCCTCTAGTTGTCGCATTTCCGCGGCCTGTCCCACGGTTTTATCTGCCTGCCCGCACAGATGCAAAATGCCGTGGATGATGACGCGGTGAAGCTCATCGGCGTAAGTGGAGCCGAGGTCGTTCGCGTTGTCGGCCACCCGCTCGGTAGAAATGAACAAATCTCCGGAAACATCGGGAAAAGTGGCGTAAGGAAAAGTGATGATGTCGGTCAGGGTATCGTGATTGAGGTACTCAACGTTCATCCGGTGGAGGTAATCGTCTCCACAAAAAATATAATTGATGGGGCCGGGCCGGCCTCCACGGGCGAAAATGATCTTTTCGATCCAACCGGCAAAAACCGGATGCAGCACTTCGGAAGGCGATACTCCACCTTCTACTGCATGAAACAAAATTTCAGCACCCACCTGAATAATTTACTTAAGCGAAAATTGCATTTCTACGGTGGTGCCCCCGTTGATGTAACGCAGTTTATCGCACAGTTGGTTCATCAGGTAAACACCACGGCCACCACATTCACAAAGGCGTTCCGGGGAAGTGGGATCGGGGAGATCTTCGTAGCAAAAACCGCGCCCCTGGTCGGAAACGCGCACGGCAAGGCCGGTACGGGTTTGAGCCAGTTTAATACTGACGGTCTTGGAACGATCCTGCTTGTTGCCATGGATGATGGCATTGTTTACCGCCTCGGTGAGGCTGATCAGGATATTTGTATGTTTTTCCTGATCGAGCTTGTACCGATCGGCGATCTGGCTAACGTAACCCTCAACTTTGGTGATATTACTGGGATCGGAAGCTAATCTAAGCATAGACGTTGAAGCGGTTTGAGTTCTGACTGAGGACAAATTAAAGACTTTATTGTAAAACATCGTGAATACAGGGAGAGATTGTAGCCGGCTGACTTACAGCAAAAAGACGCAAAAAAGCAAGTTCGTCACATTGCCAACAACTTGTATACGCGAAAACAATAATAAGGTTCAGTCGCCGGACGGCAAAATTTAAATGCCGGGAATTTCGAAACCAATAGAGAAGAAGTAAAATCTAATGTCCTGGATTACAGGGAGTACGCCCTCCCGAAATCTCATTTCTCCATTTCTACTGCCCACGCAACGACCGGAAGTACTCGTCTACCAGACCCTGAAAATAGGGATTCAACTCGGGCGTAACCCGCTTGAACATTTCAATTTCCGACTTCCGTTTCTTGATGTACTCTTCAATGCTGGGCGGCAGTTCCTTCCGGCGCTGCTGGGCGGTTTCCGACTTTCGCTTTTCGTCCATTTCCTGCTGGCGTTCGGCCTTTTCGTGGTCGAGCATCTTGCTGAGAATTTCCTGCTGTCGCGACATCATCTGGTTGGTGAGGCGCTTATTGACAAGGTCTTCCTCAGCTGCGTTCATCTTATCGATCAATTCCTGCAGTTCAGGATCGGTTCCTTCACCGCCGTTCTGGCGGGCTTTCTGTTTGGCTTCGAGGGCTTTGCGCAGGGCCGCCTGACGGGCTGCCATTTTTGCAAACTCCTCGCTGGAGCCCCCCTCACCTTTTTCGCCCTTCTCCCCTTTTTTCATTCCCTCCTTCATCCCCTCCATGGCGTCGTTCAGATTGCGCTGGGAATCGCTTCCGGGGTTTGAACTCGGTTTCTTACCGGGTTTATTACCCTTGCCTTCGCCGGGGTTTTCGCACTGCTGGTCGCCGGCCATCATGCCGGCCATCTGCTGTTGCATGTCTTCCATGCTCTCGCTCAGCATCAGGGCCAGATCGTTGAAGCCGGTCATCGCGCGTTGTTGTACGTTGGCGGCCTGGGGAGTGCGGCGTTCTTCCAACTGGCTGACCGTTTCCTTCAGGTTGCCTTTGATTTCGGTGACTTTTTCGGTGAGGAAAGTTTCGATCTGAAAGTTACGCTTAGCCAGAGCATTAAGCGAGTCTTTCACCAGTTCGAAGTCGTTATTTATCTGGAACTGCTCCTGCACCAGTTCTACGTAGCGGGGCGTATTTACCGTGGTTTTGTTCAGGTTGTTCATCACTTCTTCCTGGTCGAAACTCAGGTCAACGATGTTTTCCAGCAACTGGCGCATGGAAGCAATGTCTTCCTCGGCGCCTTCCTGCTGCATGCTTTCCATGGCACCGCTCATCGATTCGGCCATTTCTTTCATCTTGCCGGCGGCCTTCTTCTGCTTTTCGGCGGCGCTGGAGTTCTCCTGCTTTTTCATGTCTTCCTGGGCGCCTTCCATCTCTTCCTTCACTTCCTCCTGCTGTTCCTCGTTTTCGGGCATCTCGTTGGGCTTCTCCAGCTCTTCGTTCTTCTCTTCGGTTTCCTTCATCTCCTCTTCGAGCTTCTCGAATTCTTCCTTGATCTCTTCCTGTTCTTTCAGCAGTTCTTCCTGGGGCTGCTCTTCCTGCTCGGTTTTCTCGGCGAGTTCTTCCTGCTGCTTAGCGAGCTCTTCGAGTTTTTCGATCTGCTCCATCATCTCTTTCTCTACTTCCAGCTCCTTGAAGAGTTCGAGCATGCGGTCGAGTTCGGCTTCGGTTTCCTCGTCGTCGAGTTCCATCTCCTCCATCTTTTCGAGGGCCTCTTCTTTATTCAGTTCTTCCATCAACTCCTGGATCTGCTTCATCAGATCCTGCATCTCTTCGTTGACGGATTCCTGAAACATCTCCTGCAATTTTTCCTCCTTTTCCAAGATCTGCTCATCCTGGCTTTGCTCCTGCTTCATGTTTTCCTCGAAGGCTTTCTGTGCTTCGTTGATCTGCTTTTGCACGTCTTGCTGACGTTCCTGCAGTTTCTCGAGTTCTTTCTTCATGCGCCAGTCGACATCTTTCTCCTGCAGCATTTTCTCGCGCAGTTTTTTGGTATCCTCCTTCAGATCTTTGGTGGCTTCGAGGGCTTTTTTCAGTTCCTCCTTCACCTTGCTGTCGTTCTGATCGGCCTGCTCTTCAAGTTCTTCCTGGCTGGGGCTACGGAAAGCCATCACGCCGGTTTTGGCGGACTTGGTTCCGGAAACGGCATCGTTGTCATACACCTCGAAATAGTACGTGAGTTCGTCACCGGGGCCGAGCTCCACATCGGTGGTCAGGTCCCACACGTAGTCGTAGCGGGTTTGCTTGCCGGTACGGCCGCTGATGGGTACCCGCACCTCTTCGCCTTCGGCACCGGTTTCTCCGTTCTTCTTGCGGTATACGAAGTCGAGTTTTTTTATGCCGTGGTCATCGCTGGCTTCCCCCACGAAGAAGAGCAGTTGCTCGTCGGTACTGTCGGCAAAGGTTTCTACGCTGATCTGAGGGTAGAGATCGGGAATGACGGAGAGGCCGTAGCTGACGGAATCGGCCAGGGGCAGGCGCTCATTGCCGATGAAAAGTGTGTAGCGATCATTCTTCATCGCCCGCTTATCGAAGCTGTACAGGTCGGTACCGTCGCGGCGGAGTTCGGTGAAGGTGCCTTCGTTGTTGAAGCGCAGATCGATGTTATCGGTATTCTCGGTGTCGAAAGCCCACTTGATTTTGGTACCGGCGGGAACGGAGAGGTCGCCGATGTTGGCCAGTTGCTCGTCGGTACGACCGAGGTAATTTGGGTAATCGAGATCAACGGTGAAGGAAGCAATGTTGGGCTTCGGTAGCACGGCCAGGGTAAAATCGCTGCTTTCCACCTCGGCGGTGGAGAGTTTAAAGTCCGTATCTTCCTGTACGTTGCTGAACTGGTAGCTGAAGGTATTGGCGTTGTCTTTTTGCAGGCGGTAGCGGTAGCCGTCCACTTCGATGTAGGCGTCGGCGGGCAGCACGTCGCCTTCCACCTTAACGGTGAGGGGGAAGTCGGCGTACTGAATCACCTCCAGGTCGTCGGCCTGTTCAACCACGAACCGGAAAGGAGCCGGACGCTCTGACTTGACGTTGTTGTTGATCAGGCGGTTCGTACCATCGGTGATCAGGCTGGGAGCGGCGAACAGAATCACGATCAGCAGCAGCAGGGGAGGCAGGGCATACTTAAGGTACCGTCGGTTCTTACTCAGATCGATGGCCGCGGGAAAGGGAACGGGGCTGATCTCGGAGGCTTTCTGATCGATGGAAGCAAGCACGAGACTGGTATCGCCACCGGCGCTGGCCTGACGGCGGAGTTGGAGCACGTTGAGTAGTTTGTCCTTCACGTCGGCAAAGTGAAAACCGATCATTTCGGCCGCTTTATCGTGGCTGATCACGTCACCCAGGCGGAAATACCGGCTTAGCGGCAGCAGCACCCAGCCCCCCAGGGCCACCAGACTGAAGGCAAGAAAGCCATAAAACATCATTTTTCGCGTACCCGTCTCGAAATAGAACTGAGATTCCAGCAGACTCACGGCCAGAAATAACGCCAACACCAGGCCGGTCGTGTAAAGCAAACCGCGGATTACCTGGTTGATGTAAAACTTACGCGTAAAGCGGTCGAGCTTGGCGATCAGCTGATCGTAATGATTGGATTGGGGCATAATTTGGAAAGCTTACGTAACACTCAGAGATACACTATAAATAGGACGACAAAATATGGAAAAGATTACAAGTGTAGTATTGTTTTATTGGAACGGTGGACGGAGCGTTAAAATTTTAGGGATTAGCCCGTGGTTTCGCCGGTAGAAAACAAGGAGAAGGCGCGGACGCGGGATGCGAAGAAGGTTTGGAGTGCAAGGACTGATTTATCCGGACTCCGGGGCTGGATGTAAAAATACACGGCATAAAGGCCAGGTTGTCCGGTAGGCAACTCACCGCCTACGCCACATCGCCCCGACGACCAAGGAAAGCAAAACCATGCCAACGCCGTAGGTGATCTCCACGTAGTCATCGGCAAATACTTCCGGGTCCATTAATTTGAAGCCGATCATGATCAACCCCTTGAAGATCAGCCAGCCGGTAATCAGTACGGCCGGGACGTTCTGCCACCAGGCGTTGACGTGGTCACCCAGCAATCCACGGTCGTTGGCTAGAATCAGAATGATGCTGGCAATGACGGGCAGCAACATACCGTTGACCACCTGCGCGCTGATGATCACCATAACGATATCCAACTCGAGGCAGGCAACCAGCAGACCGAAAACCAGTACGACACCCCAGATCGACCGAAAAACGGTGCTTTTATTGTCCTCCAGCGCCCTCACGCCAAGGAGTTCCCGCCCCGCCACCGCGGCGGCCAACGGAGCCGTTACGGCCGAACTAAAACCGGCGGCGAAGAGCCCCAGGCCCAGCACCACATTGCCGAATCCGGCTCCCCCTGCATCCAGCGTTCGCGCCAGATCATCAAAACCGGTGAACCGCGTACCCACGCTGGCAACCAGGATGATACTCATCGTGATGATGCCACCGATTAGAAAAGAGCCCCCCAGCCCGTAGCGCATATCCGCCAACCGCTGCCCTTTACTCAGGCCCGCCGCGAGAAAAAAGTTGTACGGGACAATGGTGGTACCCACCAGCGCAAAGATCATGGACGGCCGAAACTCCCCCTGCCCGGTCAGATCGTTTCCGCTGAACAAAAGATAGACGGCCGCTACTACGAAGATCAATCCCATGATCACTACCACCGCAGCCAGCGCTTTTGCGATTCGCTTCGTATCGCCCTGCCAAAGCACGATGGTCACTACTGCTCCCAGGAGGATAACCCACAACCTGTGAACGGGCGCCAACAACTGAACACCACTCAGTCCTCCCAAAAGATTTCCCGCCTGATACGCTACACACCCGAGCAAAACAGCGGTAAAACAAAGGTAGCCCAACCACCTGCCCTGGCGCCCCAATACGCCGCCGAGCGACTGGCCGGTGACGAGCGTGATGCGCGCCGCCATCTCCATCAATAAAAAACCCATGGCCATGGCCATCAGCACCAGGGGAAAATAAAACCAACCGCCCATCACCCCGGCCTGGGCCGCCGTCGCCACCGTACCCGGCCCGATAAAAGCCGCCGCGATCAACGACCAGACAAGTGCGCGGGAGTGCGTAGGTTTCAGCATTCTGTGATCAGATTTCAGCGTTACGGTGTCCGTTACGGGAAATGAACAATCCCTAACCGATCACCTTAAGCCTGTAATGTAACCGTAGTCTGCGGAACAAAAAAAACTACCCGCTGAATACCGCCATATGATCCTCCTCCTGCATTCCCTCATTGAAGCCGCTATCGGCCTTCTCTTTCTCTTCTATCCCAATGCCGACGACCTGGTACCCGGTTTCGGGCAGGGTGAGGGAGCGAGTTTCGATCTCCTGCTGCAGATGTACGGGTTGGCCGCCTTGTTTCTCGCCGCCCTCTCCCTCATCGCTTACTTCAGCCGGGCCAACCGGGTGCTCGTACTAACCATTTCCGGTACCCTGGCGGTGTTCCACCTCGGCATGACGATCATCCAGGCATTTGGCAACCCCGATCCCCGCGCCATGCTGCTTCACTTTTTACTGATGATCTTTCTCGGTGCCCGATACGTACAGGCCAGAAAGTTAGCGTGGGACGAAGGCAACAAATAAGCGTAACTACAATGTCAGCCAATTAAAGTTTGGAACACAATTAATTTGCGTACAGATCATCTGCGGGATAAATAGAGGCGAATTTTCCGCGCCATAAGGAGCGGCGTTAACATTCGCAAATATTTTAAATGCCTTTTTCCACCGTTTTTTCCACACCCGTTAACAGTCTCCCCGGACGGAACTGATAATTGAGGAAAATAACTATACCCGCCAGGGCGATGGCCCCGAACTGATGGGCCACTCCCAGGCCGACCGGTACCTGCCCCACGCTGCTTACCAGGGTGGCAATTCCGAGAGCCGCCTGGGTTATCAACAGGATTATCAACAGTACATTGGTTTTTACCAACATCGGGGTCCGAAGCTTTTTAAATGCTTGGTTTAAGTAGGCTAACACAATGACGATCAGTATATAAGCCGTCATACGGTGCAAGAACTGGATTAAGGCCGGCTGGAAGAAACTTTGCTCGTATTGCACCATGTTTTCCACAGTCCACATCCCGGCGTCTTTTATTACGGCGGGTACGAAGTCTCCCTTCATCAACGGCCACTCTGGGTAGACGATAGCGGTCCGGGCGCCACTCATGATCCCGCCCAGGATCAGCTGTAAAGCAAGCACGATATTCAGCGGCCATAGCCACTTCTCCACGCCGGTCTGTGGATAACCCGGACTTATCGGGCACACCACTTTCAGCGTTATCCACAAAAGATAGGAAAAGAGAGAAATTCCCAAACTTAAATGGATAGTCAGTTTATAAGCATCTACCCAGGGACGGTCGTTAAGACCGCTGGCCACCATGATCCACCCAAAGCTCGCCGCCAGGGCCGCCAGCAACACCACAACGCCCAAACGGCGCATCAACGGGCCGTCGATCCATCCCTTTCGCCAAAAGACCAGGAAGCCGACGATGAACACCACCCCCATGATCCGGGCCCACTGGCGATGAAACCATTCCCAGAAGTAGATGAATTTAAAATCGGACATGGAAATGTCGGCAAAGATTTTCTCGAACTGGGGGCTCGCTGCGTACTTCTCGTATTCGTCCTGCCAGTCGGCGGCGTTGAGCGGAGGCATCGCCCCACTAAGTGGTTTCCATTCGGTGATGGAGAGGCCCGACTCGGTCAACCGCGTGATGCCCCCGATCACGACCTGACCGATCACCATGATGAGACCTACTATCAGCCAGACCTTCACGGCGCGGTGGTAGCCGTATCGTTTCTTTCCGGCCGTTTCGTTCCTCCTTTTTTCGCTCACCTCCATCTCTTAATAGTTATTAATACTTTTTTAAAATTTAAATCCTTTTATCGTTATTAAGGCTGTGGAAAAGGGGAGAAAAGATGGTCCGTACGTTCTCTTTTCCCGTTGTACACATTCAGCGTGTGTTCTCCACGCGGCACTAACAACGGAAAGCCTTGATTGATGCGGTTTTGCAAAATTATCAACAAGTGGCCCGTGCTTTGTCAACAGTATAACTTTTTCGCTCCCGGCTGGGGATTTATGACCCTTGGGTGTCAGTAAGCAGTGGAAAGCCGCCGGCAAAAAATGTGGAAATGTGGATAAGTAAGGCTTTTTCGCGGTCGCAGGTGCAAGGCTGTGGAGAAGTGCCCGTTTATGCCCACGTCTCCACGTCCTGTACGTGGAAAACGGTTCTTCGTAATTTGCACGTTTACAGGCACTTTACGTATCAATAATTTTAGTGCTATGGATAACCTAAATTTGAATTGATGTCAACCATGGACGTTGCCAAAGAACCGACCCGCTGCAAGACCTGCTTCTTTACTGAGCAATAGTACCCTTAGCGATGACCCCCTTTACACTAGCCGTCACTACCCGCTAAGATCTCTTATTCGTGCCCGAAATTTTTATCGGAAAGTAACCTCCTTTTTAAGGAACATATGTTTCGGCCGATAGCGACGAGAAAAGGAACTATTTAACAACCGTTACGTCTCCCGCAAACTCCAGCACCCGCCCGTTTACGAACCGAACCGAAGCCTGGTAGACAAAAACCGCGGGGTTGACAAGCTTACCGTCTACCCTTCCGTCCCAGCCAAGGCCGGGTTCGTTGGGCGGGAAGTTGGTGCCTTCGAACTGTAAGCTCCCCCAACGGTCGAAAACGCGCAGCACCTCAATCTCTTCCAGCGCGGGACCGCCGAAGACGGTAAAGCCGTCGTTGCTGCCGTCGCTGTTCGGACTGAAAGCATTAGGGACGTACAGCGGTAAATCTTCGATGACCTGAAGTTCCAGGCTCGTGGTGTCCGTACAGCCGGCGGCGTTGGTACCGACAACCGTATAGATCGTGGTCTCCACCGGGCCGACCCTGACGATGGAACAGTCAGGGTTAATACAAGTCTGCTGATCGTCGGGCAACCACTGAAAGGAAACGGGATTGTAGTTACTTACCGCCCGCAGCGTAGTGTCAAAGCCGAGAATGATGCGCCCGTCGTTGCCCGCATCGACGATGAATTCGCGGGGCTCGGTCAGCCTTCCCCGCAGGGAGTCCGTGCAACCGTTGGCGTCCATGACGTAAAGGGTGTAATCTCCGGCCAGAAGTCCGTTCAGCATAGAATCTGTCTGGAACATCCGGTTGTCGGAGGCGTAGGTATAGCCCGGTGTACCACCCGTTGCCGTAAGACGAAATGATCCGGTGGGGTCGCCGAAGCAGGTAAGGTCGATGGTTTCCAACAACTGCGGAAATATCTCGCCGGGTTCGGTTATGGTTTCGGTAATTGAACGTATGCAGCCGTTTTGGTCGGTCAGGCTGACGGTGTAGGCGCCGGGGTTGAGATTGGTTCGAACGGAATCGGTCGACACGTCGTCCATCCAGCGGTAGGCATAACCCGGACGGCCACCGTTGGCGGTGATGACGATTTGTCCGTCGTTGGTACCGAAGCAGGTGCTGCCGGTGCCGGCGGCGGCGAGGTTAATGGCCGTCGGTTCGGTCAGTTCCACCAAAAACTCACCCCGGCAGCCGTCGGCGTCGCGGGCGGTGACGTTGTAGGTGCCGGCGGTAAGACCACTGCGGACATTGTTGGGCTGGAAGCCGTCGCCCAACCCGAAATCATAGCTGAAGGCGGGGTTGCCGTTGGCCAGTTCGATCTGGATGCTGCCGTTGGCGTCGTCGGCACAAACGGGTTCGGTAAAGATATCAACGCCCCGAACCAGACCCAGTTCCAGCTCATCTACCCGGATGTTTTGCTCGATTGGGCAGTTGTTGGCGTCGCGGGCACGGATGTTGATCAGGGAAATCGGAATGTCCGTGATGCGGTTGTTGTTGCCGAAGGGGGCGCCGTCGATGCTGTATTCGTAAGGCCCCTCACCACCACTCAGCACGGTGAACTCCAGCCCGCCGTCGGTCCCCCCGGCGCAGGACGGCATCGTAATCAGGGTATCAAAAATGAAAACCGGTGGCCCGCCAACGGTAAAAGAAAAAGTGGCCGAGCATTCCGAGTCATCACTTACCGTTACGGTGTAAACACCCTGCGTCAGATTCTGAAGATTAGGCGTATTGTTCCCGTTGCTCCAGCTGTAAGTGACGGCGCCGGCCGTGAAGTTACTGTTAGCCCCGAAGGCAACGGACCCGGTGGAGTCGGCGGGGCAAACGACGTCGGTAGCGCTGCCGACTCCCGTAAACTGCCCGTCGCAGCAAATGACGTTCACCTCGCGCTGGCTCAACACTTCCCGACAGTCGCGCGAGGTGGTGATGATGAGTTCTACCGACGGACTGCCCGCCCGGCCAAAAACGACGGAGTGCGGGCCGGGACCGGTTGCCGTCCGGGGTTGCGCCGTGGTGCCGAAGCTCCATTCGCGGCTTACGATCTCATCAATCGAGGTAGAAAGGTCCTGAAAGGTCAGTGCCTCCCCCACGCAGACCTCGTTGCTGGAAAAAGTGAAATCCGGCTCGGGGCCGAGAAAGGTTCCGCTGCCTCCGAACTCGAGGGAAAATCCGTCTCCGGAGCCGGTAAAATTCATGATCACCAGCGCGTAGCTACGCCCGGAAACCATATCGATGGAACTGATAAAATTGTTGTTGCCCGCCTGGCAGCCGCAGTCTTCCGATGTATCGGGGTCGCCGGCCATGATGCCCGTTTCTCCCAGACAGGGAATGTTGTTGGCCCCGTTGCCCGCCGTTTCGCCGGAAAACATTTGGCGCAGTGGCTGCCGGCTACCGCAATCATCAAGCCCGCCCGTCATCTCGTACAGCACAAAATCGATGTCTTCGTTAAAAGCCGCTCCGAGCGGAGTGATGGTAAACTCCAGGGAGCCGGCCTCGTCGCAGGTCCACCGGTACCAGGATGCGTTGGATTCCTGTGGGTTGCTTCCACAGTTGATGTTATCGGACAGCAGGTCATCGTTCACGTCGCCCGTACCCCGCAGTAAATCGACGGCGAAGGGAGATTTATCGCAGAGGATAACTCCCGTGATGCAATCACCGCTGGGCTCCGGAACCTCGTCGAACTGATCCAGGCAAAGTTCGAAGGTGCCGACGTTGCCAAACCGTGCGCCCACCAGGATGTGGTACGTTTCCCCAACCCTCAGCCCGTTGAAAATGATGTTGCCGCCGTTCAGAATCTGTCCGGTATTAGGATTTTCGAAGGGGGATCGGCAGCCGACGGAACTCGTCATCAGAGCGGCACATCCTCCTTCGTATAAGGCGAATTGTGGGGCCTGTAAACTTCCGCCCGGGTTTACGTCCGTTCGTCCGATCACCCGGATGTTGACGGAGTTGCGCTGCGCAACGAAGCTGAACCAGACATCCTTGATGACGTCACGCTCATCGAAACAAACCGGGTAATCGTTAAAATCGAGGGAGGCCGTTGCACTAACGTTGGTGAAGGCCGCCTCGCCGGAACAGTATTCCAATTGCTCCGGAATCATGATGGCCGTTGCACAATCGTTATTAGCCGGCTGCGCCTGAGCCACGAGGGGGAGTACCAGGAAGAAGGAAATAAGCAGGTAAAATAGTTTCATCGGGAAAATGGGCATAAATCGAAAGGTACGCAGATGATAGTTTAACGACGATTTGAAGCGCATCGTTGCTATCGGAACAATTTAGCTGACCGGACCAGCAGGGATTCCGTTGGCGACGGGCCGACTATTGCCCGGGTTTATGACTTCCGTAACACGAGGAGAGCCCAAGGAACAGGGATTAATCGTTGACAAACAAAATTAAGTTCGCCCGACTGATTTCTGATTTCTGAACTCTATCTTACCCCCGTGAAGAAACGCTCCCATATACCCAATGCCATCACCCTACTCAACCTCTTCTGTGGTTGCGCGGCGATCATCAATATCCTCGATCATCAGTTTGTGTATGCTTTTTGGTTGTTGTTTGCGGCGGGGCTTTTTGACTTCGCCGACGGACTGGTGGCCCGGCTTCTTAACGTCTCCAGCGTGCACGGTAAGGAGCTGGACAGCCTGGCCGATATGGTTTCTTTCGGGGCCGTGCCGGGGGTGATCTACTACACCCTGCTCTTCATCGGTCATTCCTCCGCACCTGCGTCCGCGCCCCCGATCGGGTGGTCCTGGTACGCGGCGCCCGGGCTGATCGTGGTGCTCTTCAGCGCCCTGCGCCTTGCCAAGTTCAACCTCGATACGCGGCAGACGGAAAACTTCAGGGGGGTCGCTACCCCGACGAGTACCGTATTCGCAACGGGTATTATGTTAATCTATACGCTCGATCCCTTCGGCTGGAGCGTCTATGCGCTGAGCCCCTACCTGCTTTATTCCGCCGTTATCGTTTTCAGTTATCTGCTCGTCAGCGAGCATCCGATGTTTTCTTTCAAGATCAAGGGCGCACGGTGGGTGGGCAACGAGACGCGAATTATCTTTGCGGTTCTTGCCATCATTCTGCTCGCTACGTTGCGAACGGCGGCTTTTCCATTCATCGTCGGGGTTTATCTGATCCTCAACCTCGTCGCTCCCCCCAAAGCAAACCACTCATGAAGTTTCTCGCCCACATCAACATCATGCCGAAAGCCGAATTGCTCGATCCCCAGGGCAAAGTGGTCGTCAAGAACCTTCCCAACATCGGCATCGATGGTATCGACGACGTGCGCATCGGTAAGCACGTCACCATCAGCCTCGAAGCCGCCAGCCAGAACGAGGCCCACGAGAAGGTGGAGAACGCCTGTAAAAAACTACTCGCCAACGTTATTATGGAGAGCTACGACTTTGTGGTCGAAGCGGAATAGTTAATCAGGTTCAAAGTAAATACAGTCGATAGTCAAGTAGTAGCTGCCGCACAGGACTACCTGACCGATGCTGATAAGGCGCGACCGCGGGATGCAAAGAGAGTTTGAAAAACGCAAGGAGCACCCACTCCCCTAACCTAATAATCCGTCAAGCCTAAGATTGGTCGTAATCTGCGGTGCCTTTTTCCGCTTGGTTGCGTCGCTCAAATCCTCACTTAGCTACGGCTTGTATAATTGCAATATGGTAAAGTTAAGTTAGTTTGGTGGTCAGAGGAGGTAGCCTACGGCTGGCGCTAGACGCCGAAGTTTAGTCTCTCCCCGCCGCCAAGCTGAAGCTCGGAGTATAACTGGGTTCTTGAGACCGCATTCACAAGCTTGAGCTTGCTTGGCTTCCTATTGATTTACCAAAGTTTTCACTATGTCTAAACCGATTATTATAGGTGTCGACAGCAGTAAAGGTTACGGGGACTAAGCTCCGGTTTAAGCTCCTTACCGATCGAAAAAAATTCACCAGCACCCTACCACCAATTTAAGCTTCGTTGACCAATAGTCCTCCCTAAGGGATACCATCGGAATATTTTTGCGAAAATTCTTCATTGCGAAACGGCAGCAGAGGAACGGAGGCACGGAACCCGAAGCGCCATCCCGGTGTTATGACCCACATGAAATCTCCCGAAAATTACAACCCCCTCACTCCTGAAGAAGAACGCATTATCGTCCGGAAAGGAACCGAAATGCCCTTCACCGGTGAGTACAATAATTTTAAGATCGACGGTGTCTTTGTCTGCCGCCGCTGCGATAACCCGCTGTACGACAGCCACGATAAATTCAGCAGCGGTTGCGGCTGGCCTAGTTTTGACGATGAGGTGCCCGGTGGCATCGAGAAAGTGCGGGATGCTGATGGTAGGCGCGTAGAAATCCTCTGTAACAATTGTGAAGGCCACCTCGGCCACGTCTTCGAGGGGGAACGCCTGACGAAAAAAAACACCCGTCATTGCGTCAACAGCCTTTCCATCAGGTTCGTCCCCCGCGCCAAGTACAATGAAATCAACACGGCCGGTAACAAAGATGCCTGATTTTTTCCGCCGGCAGCTCTGACCAGCGGCTGTTATTGGTGCGCCGGAGAAGCATACGGAGCCATTTTGAAAAAATTAACATTTTATTATTTGCGGATTGGCTCCTTCCGTTTCGTTTTGAGGATAGGTAGAAAATTCCGTGGCCATCGTTGTCACCGACGGAAATAGGGAGAAAATCCTGTTTAGCGGTCGTTTAGGGTCATGTTTACGGTGGCGACCGAAATCGTTACAACTCCCTTCCGCTGCCGTTAAGCACTGAATAACAAAGCTTTAGCAGCCAAAGGCTTGCCTCGTAGCGTTGAACCCCCGTATCTTTGCCTTGGCTTAAAGGAACAACTTCGGTTCGTTCCATTTAGCTGCTTTAGTTTGAAAGTCGTATCCCAGACGACCCGAAATGTTGGCCGCAGCGCTATTTCCCATGAACGGATAGCACGTAGGCGGTCAGCGATTGTTTAACGAAATTACTTTTAATGAGCAAGCTCCTGAAGTGCTTGTGCGTCGCCATCATCATGGCGACGTGCGTTCCGGCACAGGCTATCTCGACCAACACCTCGACTCCTCTATTCCTGGATTCTGATAAAAACAACGTCAACTTCGAACTCAACCAGCGTTTGGCCGGGTTGGAGTTGCCAATGTCCGCTCCCAGCGTCAACAACGCTCATCTGCAGCGCAAACTGGACGATTACCTCGGCGGCGGCAGCCACAGCACCGAACGGATGCTGGGGCGTGCTAACCAGTACTTTCCCGTCTTTGAGTATTACCTCGATAAGCACGGTATGCCGGAGAGCCTTAAGTACCTGGCTGTAGCCGAATCGATGCTCGTTCCCGGAGCCGTATCTTCTGCCCGCGCCGCCGGATTGTGGCAACTCATGCCCGCTACGGCTCGTGGTATGGGGCTGCGCGTAGACGGTACGGTGGACGAACGGCTCGATATTTACCGCTCTACCGAAGCCGCCGTGATCATGCTTAAGGCACTGCATCGTCAGTTCGGCGACTGGCATCTTGCCCTGGCTGCTTACAACTGCGGCCCCGGTCGGGTACGCCGCGCCATCCGTGCCGCCGAAGGACACACCTATTACCCGAAAGTAAAGCGGTTTCTTCCCGAGGAATCTCAGAATTACGTTGCCGCTTACGTTGCCGCCGCCTATACCGTGAATTACTACGGGGACTACGGCCTCACACCGGCCGATTATCTGCTCGAGGAAAACGTTTCGAGCCTCAACGTTTACCGCCAGCTCAGTTTATACCGCATGGCCAAGGCTTGCGATCTGCCGGTTCGCCTGGTTCGCAGGATGAACCCCGGGTTCTTACGAGGCTATGTTCCCCGCAGCAGCGGAGGTTACCGCTTGCGGGTACCCCTGACGCATAAGTGGGAGGTTCAACGCTACATCTGGGGCCGCCCTAACCTCGTCGCTTACGAGGTTGATCCCGAAGTAGAACTGGCCGGAGAATATGCCGCCAGCGTCAACTTCGATGCCGCCCGGTGGCTTATTGGTTGCAATTCCGCCAATCTGCGTCACCAACCTTCCATCGTTGAGCACAACACCGTGTGCAGCCTTCAGCTCGAACTTTTCGGTGCTTACGAGGCTATAGCCATGAACTAAGCGGACTTCTCAAAAAGCTTTAAACCGCTAGATGAAAAAGGGCGATCTATGAAAGTAGATCGCTTTTTTTCGTCTGGCAATTTAAAACCGACTATTTAGATGGACTTCAGCGCACGGTCCAGCGCTCTTTTGTTTTCCCGCTGTTTGATGTTTTCGCGTTTATCGTAGACTTTCTTACCCTGCACCAGTACGATCTCCAGCTTAGCAATACCCCGCTCGTTGAGGTATAGCCGGTAGGGAACGATGGTAAACCCTTTCTCTTTTACCTTCTTTTGCCACTTTTTGATTTCCTGACGCTTCAGTAAAAGTTTACGGGTACGTCGTTCTTCGTGGTTATGCACGTTGCCTTGCTTGTACTCACCGATGTAGATTGAACGGGCGTATAGCTCTTCTTTTTCAAACACACAGTAGGCGTCGCGCAGGTTAACGTGCCCGCCCCGGATGCTTTTGATCTCCGTACCGTACAGCATCATTCCGGCTTCCAGAATCTCCAGGAAGTGGTACTCGAATTTTGCTTTACGATTGACGTATTCAATTTTCTTTTGTTTAGCCATGATGGATGATGGGTCAGAGATACTGGGTTTCAAAACTCGTTCGCAGACCATAAGAAGATTGCCAAACAAGCCCTACTCTAATGCGAACGGGCCGGGTAAAGTTCTGCGGCTATTTCCCGATAACAAGCGGCGAGTTAAACCTATAGGTCAACGACCGGACTTAACGACCCGGACCACCGCCATCCTTTCTGCTCCCCGGATGCCGATGAAGTAAACACCAGGAGCGTCACCAAGGTCGGCGGCGGTTAGCGGATGACCATTGGCACCCGCAGCCGCAAACTGGAATCGTTGGCTGACCAGGCGACCATTAATATCGGTAATGGCTACGGTGACCCTCTCCGCAACGGGCCAGTTAAACGACAGGGTCGCGCCGTCTTGCACTGGATTCGGAAAAACCGATGCAGTCACCACGGCGTCCGTTCGGGAAGAGAAGGAAGGACCCGCAACCAGACCGAGACGGTGCTTCCGGCCACCGGAAAAATATGCTTCGGGTTGTAACACGGCCTCTTCGTTCGCCAGTAATTCAAAATGTGGTGCGGCGGCGGACGCTACGATCGTAAGCATGGGCAAATCGGCACGGAGGCCACCGTCGCCGGTACGTAGATGAATCAAGTGCAGCACCCCCTGCGCATCGATGCGGTAGCCCGAAGGGTCGAGTGTACCACTGGCCACGGTGGCTCCTGCGGGTAACTGCAGACTGAGCTGAAGACCCGCCAGAGCGGGGCCTTCGGGGGGAAAAAGCGCCCACCGACCGGGCACGAGGGCATCGGGTCTTAACGCAACGTTCAGTAGCTGGTCGGTAAGGGGGACGTTTGTAACAAGGTTGGAAATTGATCCGGAGCCCGTGGTTACCGCGGGCCGTGCCGTTCCGTTTACGTCACCGACTTTGATGGCCACAAAGTCCGCTACCACGGTACCCACCAGAGGATCGAACTCCGATTCCTCCGGAAATACTTCGGCCCAGGGGTTGTCGGGGTCCGGGAAGACGTAGTTGGCCGGCAGAAAACGCCAACTGTCGGTCATGGAAAAATTAAGCTCCGTACCCAAGATCACGGCTCGCAACTCAAACAGATCTTCAACGGTAACGAAACCACTGTTGTTTACGTCGGCGGCAATCATCAGGTAGGGCGAAAGCGGCTCGTTGATGCCTAAAATAATATCGTTCACCAGGGAAATATCGGCGGTAGTAAGGCCATTGCTCGGCCGGTCGTTAGAGAATGGGCGGACACGAAAACGGCGGTTTTCTTTAAGCCCGTCAAACGAATAATCGCCGTTATCATCCGTCGTGGTAAGCTGATCCGTCTGCCCCCGGATATAAACATCGGAACGGACGGACGCTTCACCACCGGTTGTAAAAATACGACCGCTGATGGCACCGCGCCGACCGTCACAAATGATGGAATCCGGGGCCGTGATCTCTACCTGTACGTTGCAATAATCGTAAAGACCGGAACTCGTCGAAAAAGCATACACCCGGAGCAGGTTCTCGCCCAGATCGCTGCAGTCAAAATCCAGTCGCCGCTCTTCAGAAGCCGGTAAGAAACCCAGTTGAGTGGCTTCCGCTTCCGAGTAAATGGCGTAGGTCACCTCGGTGGGGCTACAGATTGCAGGATCTCCCGATATGAAGTCACGGGCAATCACGGACGCTACGCCACCAAAATCCGGATCGGGGAAAAGGTGGATCGTGTTTTGCTCAATACATGCCGGGACCGGACCCCTGCCGTCTTGAACGTTCAGTGCAACGTACTGCTCATTGAGGTTACCACACCGATCGGTCGTTTGCACCCGGGCCAGGTGACGACCAATGGGCAGAAAGCGAATAGAAACCTCCACCAGCGTATCGGGGTCACCGGAAAAGCGGCCTGCACTTACCCGGCGGTCATTTTCAAAATCCATCCGATTATAGTCTCCGTCGCCATTCCGGTCAATGACGTTAATATCGAGATCGATCCGGGTTTGGGGTACTACGCAGTCATCCGTCGCCGTGAAGGAAAGAACAACGTTGCCGAGGCAGTCATCGGTAATTGCCGCACCGGCATCCGGAGTCGGAATCGTTACGGAGGGAGCTTCGTTGTCGGTCACGCTAACGTACTGAACGAAGCGGTAAGCCCCACGTCCCCGGGTAGTACCGTAGTTTTCGATCAGTTCTCTCAGCGTGGTCCCGTTGCGCTGGTCCGCGTCGTCGTCCAGTACGGCACGGTCGTCGGTCAGTGTATTATCGTCGCGGGCGTCGAGGTGGAGGTATACGGAAGCAGAGGGGCCTTCATCCGGCGGCGTACGGGGTATCTCCAGGGGTGCGGAAGCCCCGTCGTACTCGCACCAGTTAATGATGTCGTAAGTGCGGCGGAGCTGATAGCAGGCGTCGGTTTCGGTTTGCAACGAATCCGTTGCGGTCGTTACGCTCAGCAGGCCGCAGCCGGTTTCTTCTAAAACGATGTCTGCGGTTCCGGGCAGCGTATTGCAGGTATAACTCTGGTCGCCCGGCAAAAAAAGGCTGTACTCGAGGTAGGGCCGTACGGTGATTTGCTGCAAACAAATGTCGACTTGCGTAAACCCGGTACCGTCGTTCACCACGAAACTTCGCGTAAATCTCCCGGTACCACACCCGTTCAGCTCACCCCGTATGAACTGACGAAGTCGCAAGGAATCACAATTGTCCACCGGGTTAGCCGACCCGAATCGCTGGTTAAGAAGCAAACCGGTAGCGGCGGGGTCGGCGGTAAAAGCAGCGGCGAGGTTCCGGGGAAAATTGTCGGCAAAATCCTGGCAATTCAAAGTCACGGCGGGTGGTGCCGCGCAGCTGGGTCTTACGGCATCGGCAATGGTAACGATGGATAGACACCGTCCACGGTTAAACCCCGTCGCATCGATGGCTTGGAGCAATAAGGACATTTCCCCAATGTCGTCACAGAAAAAATTCAGCGCGGAACGAAACGGACCAGTCGGTCTGCCGGAAGCATCGGAACGGGCGGCGGTTACCGTGAAATCACCGCAGTAATCGTGCGTGCCGCCATCGAGCATGACAGCGTTGAGCCGGCCCTGACCGTTCTCGCCGAGATCAATCGTTATTCCGGTTTGACAGATCATCACCGGGGGCGTATTATCAACCACATTGAAGTCGATATCAAGCGTAGCGGGGGAGCCGTAGGAATCCTGACCGACGTAACGAATGAGGTGACGACCGAGCGGTACGGGTGCGGTACGGGAAGACTGCAAATCGCTACTGAAGACATCGTAGGGGCCCAACGGAGTGCCGGTAAGCTGGGCATTGAGGTATACGTAAGCGGCAAGACTACCATTATCATCGCACAGATCTTCCCGGCTCAAGACGTTGTTGAGCCGCGTATCGATCACGGCGTTACAGCCGGCATTAGCGGAGAAAGTGATGGGGTTTTCAACTTGCAGCGCGGGGTTGCTCAGCACATCCCGCTGGTCGCCAACCCGAACGAGTTGGGTAAAAACCGAATTATCGTCGCCGCATTCATCGGTGACCTGATAAGTCCGTACAAAGGCAAAGTTGTTGCCACAGCCCGTATTCCGAACCGCATCACGATACGTGAGGGTAAAATCACAGAAGTCCGGCGAAAGGTGAACTTTTCCGCCCGGAAGCACGAAGAAGGGATAATCCTGCGGGTGTGGCGCGGGGTTTTCTAACAATTCGTCTCCGGTATTGGGCACCAGGTGGGTCACTACCGGGAAAGTCTCCAGCAGGCCGAGTTGCGGACGTAGAAAGTAAATGATCTGGGCGCGGGACGCGGGTGCGGAGGAAGCGTTTGAAGCAAGGTTACGGGCCGAGTAGGTACGCGTCAGCGTCAGGGTATCGAAACAGGCTTCACTTCCGCTATTGACCAGGTCGGAAACGCAGATCTCTACCTCCCCGCCACAAGCCGAAGTGGCCACGGGAAGATCACCCACTACGAGCAGGGTTTCCCTAAGGACGGGAGCGAGACTGGCGGCGATCGGGCTGCCGGTTGCTGCATCTACTCTGAAACAAGTTTCCGTACCGGTGGGTAAAGCCGCCAGACCAACTGCCCGGGCCTGATTACAGGCGAGCGTCAGCGTTTCCGGCAGATCACCCAAAATGGGGGCATCACCGCACTGCGCCCGCAAACTCATCACCGGAGCGAAGGCCAGTAGCAGACACAGGAGGTGCCCGTGGAGATGAAATCGTAAAAGGTCGCGCATTATTGATTATAGTCGGTCGCAAAGTCGTACAGGTTTTGCAAGGTACGCATTAACGCGGGAGATGATCGTTAAGGTATTGTCAAAGCAGGTTTTCCCTGACGGCCGGGCCGTCTTTACACCCTTTACCACCGTCTGACGAACGCGCCGTCTTCGGCCGTGACGTGGATACGGAATCCCCGCTCCAGCGCCAGGGCGCGCCACTCGGCATTGCGGTAAAAAGGGTTGCTCCCGTCAACGATCAACAGGGTCTTCCCGCCGGTAGCGGTGGCGGGTAAACGTTCCGGCAGGAAGCCATTAATAACCAATACGTAATCCGTGCCGCGTGGAATTTGTTTCGCCTCCACCTTCCGGGTTCCGTCGAGAATCAGCCAGCGGCTGTCCTGGAAAGTAAAGAGACGATCGGTGAGTTGAAATCCGGATTTAAGGGTCGTATCCCCGCCCGGGTCCAGCGTGAACTCCGGTACGTAGCCAAAGCGTTTTCGCTGGGGGCCGGCACTCCAGTCTAAATCAGCCGTTGCTGGTTGCCGTCCGAAGGAGAAGGCGGTTTCAGGGTCTACGAAATCAATCAGCGTTGCCCGCGAAAGATGGAAAACGGTAACCAGGCCCCTCCCAACCTCTCCCCGCACCTGCGTCCGCGCCCAAAAGAAGACGGCCGCGAAACCAAGAACGGCAACGAGCAGAGCCACCCGCCTGCGCCAGTGGACGAATACCGCCAGGAAACCGATGCTCACCGCCAGTAAAACGGCAATAGGGCCATCAAAATAAGTCAGCCGGATCAATCCTCCGGGAAGCCCCTGGAAGAAAAAGATCAGCGCGTTTTGCCCGCCCACCACGGTTCGGAGCAGCCATCCGGAGGCCGAGGCTCCCGCCGAAATACCCAGCACCCCGGCCATAAATCCGTGTAACAAACCCGCCAGCATAGTCGCAAAAGCAAACAGGATGACCACCGTCCCGCTAAGTAGGAAGTAAGCGGGGAACTGCTTGAAATACAGCAACGAAAGCGGTAAGGTACCCAACTGCGCTCCGGTGGATGCCGCTACCGCCGACCATGCCGACCGCAATAAACGCCCCGGCAACCGCACCAACCGGTTGAGGTGGTTGGTAAACGCCACAATGCCGATAATGGCCGTAAAGGAGAGCTGGAAACCTACCTGAAATAACTGATTAGGATTCGCCACCAGCATCACGATGGCCGCTAACGCGAGCGTATTAAAGATGCTCGATTTGAAATAAGCCAATCCCCCCAGCGCCAGTACCGAAAACATGATCGCCGCCCGCTGCACCGACGGACTAAGACCCGAAACGAGGGCGAAAACCCACACACAGATCACGCTCAGCAGGGCCACGCCAATTCGCCCTACCCGCGTGCGGTCGAGCCGGAGCAGGGTGACCAGCAAAAACCGCAACAGCAGAAAAATGATGCCTACGTGCAGACCGGAAACGGCGAGGACGTGAACGGCCCCGGTTTCGGTGTACGCCGATTTTACTTCGCTGGTGATCAGGTCGCGTTTTCCCATCACCAAGGCGGCGGCTACCGCCAGACGGTCTCCCTTCAGGTGGTTTTGAAAAGTCTTGAACCACGCCCTACGCCAGCCTTCCGCCCGGGCACGAAGACCGCCCGGTTCCTCTCCGGCGATGCGCCATTCGTTCGCCTGCCGCAGGAACAACTGGTGATATGTTTCCTGCCGCTGCCAGTATTTCCGAAGGTCGAAAACACCGGGATTGAGCGGAGCGCGCAGTGCTTGGGGCTGGCCCCTGAAAACGATGGTGTGTCCGGCTTTGAGGCGGGCGGTTTGCTCGTCGGGTGGTAAATAAAGTAGCAGTCGGCCGGTAGCCCTGCGGTTACCGGTGGTATCATTGATGATTGCGCGGAGTGCCACCTGGGCACGCATCGTTTTTTGACCCGGACGCAGGCGCTTTACGGTGGCCACCAACAAGTCTTCGGGCTTCAGTTCCTGCGCAAAAAAATCGGCTTTCCCCGGAGCGTGCGTGGTGTTGGCCCGCCAACCGCCAAAGGTGAATACGAGTAGCAACACCAACCCGCTGCTCAGCAACGTAAACCAACGGTCCGGGCGGGGGCGAAACAAGCCGTAAAGAGCGGGTAGGGCAACGACGCCCATCAGGAAAAGCCAGGAGCCGGGGGAGGATTTTCCGGCCAGGTCCGCCGTCAGAATGCCGAGCCCCAACGCCACCACTACGGGGACGAGGGGAACCATTCCCCAGGCGGCGGGTGCGTATTTTCCGGGTTCACTCACTCCGGAAAATTAGGTAATGTTTTGGATTAATCTTCCAAGTCCTTATTTCACGTCCGTTTAATCGGAACGGAGAAGACTCAGGGACGCGCGTAAGGCATTCGTTTTCCTTTCCCCACTTCATGGTAATTGTCAAGCCCCGCCACGCTCATAGTCCGCAGCATCTCGTGGTCTACATGACCGGTAGCGGCCACCGCCTCATCGGGCAGAAAGATCTCCCGTACCCGACCTACTACGAAGAAGGTTTCAATACCGCTGATCTTATGTTCCTCTTCTAAGGTAAGCCCGAGCCGGACCCGGCTTTCGGCTACGTAGGGCGCCTTGCAGGATTCGCTGTATTCCGGCGTGAGGCCGGTGGCGGCAAACTCGGATTCACCGGTGGGATAATTGGCGCTGGTCTGGTGGGCTTCGTCCAGAAAATCAGGGTGCAGCGTATTGATCGTGAACCACTTGTTCGCCTTGATATTGTGATAGGTATCACGCGGTACGGTAAGGGGGCGCATGATGAACCCAAGCAGCGGGGGAGAACTGGCGCTGATGTGTACGACAGAACTGAAGACTCCCAGGTTTTCCGTGCCCCGGTATCCTTTGGTGCCCACCAGGTGCACGCCGCGCGGACCCGGCAGCGTATTCATAAAGTGACGGCGGAACATGGCGTCTAAGGCGAGAATGTCGTCGAGCAGGAGGTGCAAGGGCGATTGTTTTTGGTCCGTCGTTAAAACGTCAGGGCAATGAATGGTTGACGGGGCTTATTCGGGCGCGGCCGCGGGATGCAAGGAGAGGCACCCGGGGCGGTGGCTGGTTTAGGGCCGGGCTGAGGACTTATGACTTAAGTCCGTTTGTTTACCAGTGTTTGGCCACGTAAGGATAGGTCGATTGGTATTCCCCTTTCACCATTTCCGTCAGTCTCTGCCGCAGGCCGTTCATATTTTCCCTGGTTTGGGCGGAAATCATCATCGCTTCGTGACCGAATTCGCTTTCCAGGCTTTTACGCAGGCCTTCTTCCACCTCGTCGCGGCCTTCGTCGTCGAGGTAAAGGTCGTAGTTCTTTTCGCGGAAAAGATCGATCTTATTGAAAACGAGCAGGGTGGGCTTTTCGTCGGCGTTCAGATCCTTCAGCAGCGTCTGGACGGTCCTGATCTGGTCGCTATGGGCGGGGTGAGCAACATCGACCACGTGGAGCAGGATGTCACTCTCTCGTACCTCATCGAGCGTGGATTTGAAACTCTCCACCAAATGGTGCGGCAGCTTTCGGATGAAGCCGACCGTATCGGTAAGCAGAAAGGGAACACCCTCGAAGGCGACCTTGCGCACGGTGGTATCCAGCGTGGCGAAGAGCTTATCTTCGGCAAATACGTCAGACTTGGTCAGCAGGTTCATCAGCGTTGACTTACCGACGTTGGTGTACCCCACCAGGGCGACACGGACCATAGTATCACGTCCCTTACGGCGGGTGGCTGCCTGGCGATCGAGTTTTTCGAGGTCTTTTTTCAGCTTACTGATCTTATCGCGGATAATCCGGCGATCCGTCTCGATCTCCGTCTCACCGGGACCGCGCATTCCGATACCGCCGCGCTGACGCTCCAGGTGCGTCCACAGACCGCGGAGCCGGGGCAGCATGTACTGCATCTGGGCGAGTTCGACTTGCGTCTTGGCCTGAGCGGTCTGTGCGCGCCCGGCGAAGATGTCGAGGATCAACGACGAGCGGTCGATGATCTTGACCTTCATCCGTTCTTCGAGGACGCCGTTCTGCTTGCCGCTCAGGTCATCGTCGAAAATGACCATGGTGACCTCCTCGTGGTTTTTGACGTACTCGGCGATCTCGGCCGCCTTGCCGCTGCCGACGAAGGTTTTATTGTCCGGGCTGTCCAGCTTTTGGGTAAAACGCTTTACGGTGACGGCGCCCGCCGTGAGGGCCAGGAATTCCAGCTCGTCGAGGTATTCCTTTACCTGGTCTTCGGTCTGGTTCCGCTTTATGAGACCGACCGTTACCGCGTATTCCGTTTCTTTTCTCAGGCCGGACTGCTTTTGCCCGACGTTCCATTCGTTTGCCATGTAAGGTAGTTAACGGTTAAACGAGCGGCAGGTTCTTTGACCCGGCTCACTATTCGCTCCGGTGAAAAGACGGCGGGCGTAAACCCGTCTTTTTACTAAAGAACAATCTCTGCACCCGCGACCGCGCCCGAATAATTACTCCGGCCCGTCATACTTTTCTGCCCTTTTAATTCAATCGCCAGAAGTAAGGCGTAAAAAGTACCAATACGGTGTAGATCTCCAGCCGGCCGATGATCATTACGAAACTCAGAAAAACCTTCACCTGGGGGGAAAGCCAGGCAAAGTTATCCTCCGGCCCCACTCCGCCGATGCCCGGCCCGACGTTGCTCAGGCTGGTAGCCATTGCTCCGATCGCCGTAATGAAATCCAACCCCATGGTTGCCAGCACGACGGAGCCGGCGACGAAGATGAGCAGGTACAGCAACAGAAAGTTGAAGACGTGGGTGATGATCTTGCCCGGAACCACTTCCGCGTTTAGTCGCAACGGAATGATGGCCGAGGGGTGCACGATACGCTTGAATTCCAGGTAGCTGTTCTTGATGAAAACCAGGTGCCGGATCAGCTTGATTCCGCCCGAAGTGGAGCCTGCGCACGCCCCGACAAACAGAAGTACGAAAAATATCAGCGTCAGGCTGGTGGACCAACTCGTGTAATCGGCCGAAACGAATCCGGTGGTGGTCAGCAGACTTATGATCTGAAAGAGGCTATCGCGAAAAGACTGTTCGAGTCCGTTCCCGTTTTCCGAAAAATATACGCCGGAGGTACAGACGATGGTCAGGCCGATTACGACACCGATGTAGGCTTTCAGTTCGTCGCTTCGCCACACATCGTTCCAGCGGCGCTTGTAACTCAGGTAAAGAATGGTGTAATTGACGCCCGCCAGAAACATGAAAACGATGAGCAGATACTGAACGGCCGGTGAAAAAGCCGCTGCGCTGGCGTTGCGGGTACTGAATCCTCCGGTGGCCATGGTGGTGAGCGCGTGATTGATCGCCTCGTACGGCGTAAGGCCGAAAATGACCAGCAAAACGGCCAGAACGCCGGTCAGGCCGACATAAAGGTACCAGAGCCGCTTGGCCGTTTCGCTGATACGGGGGTGCAGTTTGTCGGATGTAGGCCCCGGTGCCTCGGCGGCAAACAGCTCTATGCCGCCGATGCCCAACAGCGGAAAAACAGCCACCGTAAGCACAATGATGCCCATGCCTCCGATCCACTGCGTGAGGCTGCGCCAATAAAGGAGCCCCCGGGGGTGTATTTCGATGTTGGTAAGCGTTGAGGCCCCGGTGGTCGTCATCCCCGATACGGTTTCAAAAAGCGCGTCGGGAACGGAGGCGATCATACCGCTGTAGAGGTAGGGCAACATGCCCGCCGTGACCATGGCTACCCAACTGAGCGCAACGATCAAATAGCCCTCCCGCTTGCGAATCGGGATCCCCTTCGGGTTCCGCACCAGGTAACAGAGCCCGCCGAACGTGACGGAGGTTGCCCCGGCCAAAAAGATCGGCCAGCCGTCTTCGCCGTAGTACCAGCTGAAGGGCAGGGCCGTCCAGATCATCATGCCGATGATACCGAACAGGACGCTGATGACCCGGGCTATGGGGCGGAAATTGATCATTTAATTAGTACTGTAGTAATGTAATCTGGTAGCACTGCATTACTACCGAACGACAAAAATTTTTCTCTACCTGAAGAGTTCCTCCAGCCGCTTGATCGCTTGTGGCAGCGCGAACACGATCACTTGATCTCCGATCTGCAGCTGGGTGTTACCGTTGGGGATCAGTGTTTCGCTGCCACGGATGACTCCACCGATGAGGGCAGTTTCGGGGAAGTGAAGATCCTTCACCTTCTTTTTAGTGATTCGGTTCGTTTTGGTGATCTGGTACTCGATCACCTCCGCGTCGACACCGTGCAGGGAAGTGATGGCCTGGATGTTTCCCTTGCGGATGTGGTGGAAGATCTTGTTGGCCGCCAGTAACTTTTTATTGATCAGGGTATCCACCCCGATGTTCTGACTGATGTGGGTATACTCCTTATTCTCGACCTGAGCGATCGTTTTGTACACCCCGTGGTTGCGGGCGGTCAGGCAACTGATGATGTTCGTCTCGCTGTTGCCGGTGAGGGCGATGAAGGCGTCCATCTTATCCAATCCTTCTTCCTTCAGCAGTTCAATGTTGTTGTATTCCCCCTTGATGACGAGGACGTTGCTCAATTGCTCGTTGATGTACTGGCAACGGGATTTTTTTGTCTCGACGATGGTTACGTTGTAGTCGTTTTGCAGCAGCCGTGCGGTGGAGATGCCAAGGTTCGTACCACCCAGGATCATAATGCTGTTGACGCTCCGTTTCTTCTTTCCTACGAACTCTTCCAGCAGTGCTTGTTTGTCGGGCTTGGTGATGAAGTAGATGTGGTCCTGACGTTGCAACTGGGTGAAACCACGGGGGATGATCGTTTTGTGGCCCCGCAAAATGGCGATGGGGTAAAGATCGACCTTCGACTGCAGGTGCGAGATGTCGCTGAGACGAATGCCGACCAGTGGTGAATCATCGTCGAGTGTGATACCCACCAGGGAGAGTTTACCATTCTCAAACTCAAAAATGTCGGTAAAGGAGCACTGTTTGATGAGGCGGCTGATCTCGTCGCTGGCCAGTTGCCGGGGGCTGATGACCTGATCGATACCGAGGGAACAGATGATGTCCGTATGCTCTTCGTACATATACTCCTCGTTATCCACCCGGGCAATTACGCTGCGGCAGCCCAGTTTTTTAGCGATGATGGCCGACATCATGTTGGTCTTCTCGGAGGTCGTTACGGCCAGGAGCAGATCGGAACCGGGCACGCGGGCCTGGTTGAGGATGGCCATGCTCGTAGCGTCGCCGCGCACGGTCAGTACGTCGAGATGAGATCCCGCGTAGTCGAGCACGTCCTGATCGTTATCGATCAAGATGATGTCGTGGTTTTCGGTGGCGAGCAGGGTAGCGAGGTGGAAGCCCACGTCGCCTGCGCCGGCGATAACAATATTCATATGACTGAGGCGTCAGTTTGGTAAGTCGGCGCAAAGGTCGTTAATGTTTTTGGCTTAGGCATTTTGGGCGCGGACGCGGGGATGCAAGGGAGGGTTTTTTGAGAACATTGTTGGCTCACCAGAGAAAGACCGTAAAGCCGTCCGGCTTGCGGATTCAAGTCCCGGTGTGCCTACCTTAGCCAATTCGGGACGGCTTCCCTTATCTTGGTGGGGGGGGGTGCCCCCCCGCTTGCCGAACGAGCCAACCGTTGCCGGACATTGAGCAGGCCGCCTACCTTACTACCAAACCGTTGAAATACATACTTCAAATTCTTGTGGTTCTTTGCGTCGTCGGTACGGGCGGGGCCTCCGTGAGGGCGGGTATCCCCGGGCCGAGGGTGCGAACCTTTAC